>B570J29032_109959586_pt1 | contig 35351 bp, 54 predicted proteins | sample LakMenEpi16Nov12_FD_29032 | JGI IMG/M metagenome (IMG submission 29032) | reverse complement strand
AAAATATGAACTTCCGCCCATACCGCTTATTGTTTGATTTATTGCTATATGTCCCCCGTAGCCGCTGCCGCCGCCACCTCCGGCCACTCCCCAGCCAACTGCTGGAGAATTAATGGTAAAAGATCCACCATTTCCAGCATAGCTTCCTGCTGTTGGGGCACCAAATCCGCCATTAGCTATAAGTAATGATATACCAAATACTGATGCAGTACCGTTAGCGCCAGCGCTACCTCCTGAACCACCCCCGCCGGAACCTCCCGCTCCCACCATTCGGACTTTTAAATATTTAACTCCGGATGGTTTTGTATATGTTAACAATAACTGATATGAAGAAAAAGTAATCGTGGCATCTCCAGTGCCAGAAGTTCTAGTTAATGTTCCACTAGCTAATGGCAATCCTGTTGTATTAGAAGTAAATAATCTTGTTTCTCCTGTTATTGTTGAAAGCACTGTAAATGTTTGACCATTATTGGTGTATGTTGCTCCTACTGTGGCATTTGCTGCAGTAACTGTGAACAAAATACCGGATTGTGATCCTGCATTAGATGTAAATCTCTGTATTGTAGGGCCATTAAAATTTATACTAGGCATCTTTTATACTCCGTAAATTAACTGCAGAATAAATCCGTTTGGTGTACCAGATTGCACACTTGTAATGTTAAGACGCAACAAAGTACCTGCAGCTAAAGATAAAGGATTAGAAGTTAATATGGCATTAGTAGATACTGCATAATTACCAGCAGATGAAGCAACAGACGGCCTTGTTGCGAAAATGGATGTCCAAGTACCGCCATTATTTGTAGAATATTCAATATCTACTTCGGTGGTTCCGCCACTACCTGCTGTTTGTATTAAAAGTTTAGCATCACTAACACTAAGAAGAGTAATAGCTCTGTCTAACATTACTTCTGTTTGCGTAGATCCACCAAGATAGTAAGGACCAGTAACATTAAAATTTAATGCTTGATAAAGAGTAGCACCCGGAGCCGCATTAGACACTACTTTCACTGCAGTAGCGCTACCTGCTGCGTTGATGACAAGAGATGATGTGGTGGATGCAAGACCTACTGGAACAATCCATTCACCAACAACCCAAGGAGCGACAGTAACAAGCTTACCCGGATTTGCAGGATCAGCGAATACTGGCTTTCCTCGAGAAAGACCACTTAGTCCTGTAATTTCACCTGCAATTTGTACCGTGACAGGGTCATTTAAGTTAGCTCCAGCTTGTGCAAATCCAATAAATTCAATTTTTGCATCATTTGAAGCGTCTAATCTGTAAACTTTACCATCAGCATTTGAAATGTACACTGCATCTTTTGCTGCAATTACTTCTCCTGCAGTGCCAGTAGTAGTGACTTCACTTGTTGCAATAGAACTCCAAACAAAATCAGAACCATCGTAAACAAGAGCTGTATCGACAGTAGGCGCTGATGCTGGAAAATTGATGGAATATGTAGCTGAACCACTAGACGCACCAAGAGATAATATTCCGGTATTTACAAATCTTACTGTATTTCCGGTATCTAATTCTAAACCGGAGGCATCAACTGTCGCAATCAAGTTACCTGCGTTTTTAAGTTCGATAGTATCTGTAGCAAGAACAGTATCTAACACCAACTCAGTAGAACCAGTTTTATTTTTAATGGTATCTGTAGTGGGAGTAAGAAGAATAGGATTATCTAAGGTTTTATTGTATACCGTTTGTATTTTATTTATTAATACTACGGTATCGGTAGTAGCGGGGGCATCGGGATGAGGGAGTGTGATAGTGCCAGAAGCATTAGCTTCTGCATTTAATGCTGTAGTGCCAGAAACAGAACCTTTTAAAAGCAATGCGCTAGGTTCAAACGATTTTGCACCAGCAAGCACGATAGTTTGTGTTTGATCTGTGTATAAAACATTAGAAGGTAATGCGCTGGATGGAATATTTAAAAGAGTGTTATTATTTCCATCGATAGTTTTATTCGTCAAAGTATCAGCGGTATTAATACCCACTAATGTATCTGTTGTATTTGGAACAGTGACTGTACCCGTGCTGTTAAAATTAATAGTACCTGCAGCATTTATTAAACTAGCTGCGGTATTTCCAGTAAGAGTTTTATTAGTCAGAACATCAGAAGTATCTCTACCCACTAATGTATCAGTAGCTGCAGGAAGTGTAAGAGTACCAGAAGCCACTGCTGATGCATTTAATGTGGTAGCTCCGGAAGTAGAGCCATTGAAAAGAATAGTATTCGGATTAAAGCTTTTAGCTCCGGTAACAGTTTGTATGCCGTTTACTAAAAGAACATTTGCACTTAATGCACTATCCGGAACATTACTAATGGTGTTTCCTGTAGTACCAGTATCGAAGTCTAGAGTTTTATTTGTGAATACAGCGGAGTGAGCTTCAGTAGCGATGGGAGAAGATTGAGTAGTTTGAAGACCATTGTAAAAGTAAAGTTTGCCATTACTTGTAACAACATTCAAATCGCCTGTAACTGTATTCTGATCGGCACTATTTGGTACTAACCCAATGCCTTTATTAAAATTTTGATAACGAGAAGCCATTACATTTATTCCTTAAGTTAAGTTGCTCACTAATAAAGTTTTAGCAGAATATGATATTTTACTATTTAAGTTATCGTAAGCTCCTCCTAGAGCTACAGTGTCTAAGTAAATTTGATCATTTGTCATATAGAATGTGTGATATTGATTTCCATTCGCTTGCCTTGGACCACTAAATTGATGCTCTATCATCCATTCGCTTACGCCGGGAGATGGTACTTTATTGTAAACACCAAAAATAGTACCTGTCTCGCTAAGCGTAGTTACGCCATTAGTGCGATAAATAGAGTAGCTGAATACAAACGAACGCACTTGCAAATTAGGAAAAGCAGCACTTGGAATGGCATAGCCCACATTGGCATCGTTTGCTAACACTTCAACTCGAGGACTAATATCAAATGCTGATACTAAGCCAGCAAGAACATCAGATACTGCTTGTGCAAATTCAATAGTAGCTGGTGCCCAGTTTGCATCTGCACCGCTAGAAGGAAAGTCAATAACTGTCGAACCGATAATGATATTAGGCATCAGTTTTATCTTTTTTATTGATAGCTTTATTCAAGCTATAAAGACCACCAAGTGCGGCCATAGAAGCAGCATAATCAGTGCCGCTAAAGTCTGAAAATTTAAATCCTTTTAAATCCATTCCAGACATTATCAATTTTAAATTTACGATGAATACGCCTACGATAAAAGCTGTCAATGTATAAGACGGTTTTCCTGTTTTTACATTTTTTATAATCAACTTTGATATCACCGTATTCAACATATGGATTTACCTATAGTTGTTAAAATTGATAAATTTACAATAAAAATAATTTTTTTGGTCTATACCAGCACCGGCTACGCACTCCTGTGATATCATTACACTCTTCGGCACATGCCCCTTGGCATGGAGAATCAGCACTCAGCTCATCTTTATGGCTTTTGCCACATACAGATCCTGCAAAATAGGTATCTAGACGACACTGAGCTTTTGGATGTCCATTATATGTTTCCAGTACTTCTTTTTTATCTGGGGTATCAAAACTAATATTAGCTGAAGAATTGGATAGATTATTTAATACACGGGCTAACTTGTACCCAATGAAGGATGATTTTTTACAAATAGCTATTTCTTGCGCTGATTTATGTTGTACAGCGCACATTTTAGACACAGATGGAGGAACTGGCGCATCGTATATATTACTTATTGCTCCGCTCTGTATCATAAGCCTGAACCCCTTTAGTGTGGCATAATAATCGGCTCCGCCTTCATTTGTTGCCCAACTCTTCTTTGGATATCCACCCAAATGATGACCTATTTCGTGTAACATAACTGCCAAATAAGTCTCGGCATCCATCATTTCATGCCGTGCTAACCCGCCAAATGCATTGACTATCCAATATTTTCCACTAACCGTAGTATTCGCATTAACAGTATCGTCATTCCAAAGACGATGGACTTTTAATGTATAACCGCTTTCTTTAACTATTGGTTCATATACTTTAGTAAAATGATCAATTACCAAATTAAAAGTAACTTCATCCATTCCGGTTTTATTAAAAACAGATATGCGTCTTTCTACAGGATCAATTAAAGTACAATGCTCATCTATTTTATTGGTATTTGAGTATATTAAAATAGATGATAACAGGGTTATTTGAGCTATAAGAGTGGCTAATAATTTCATTTTGTATTCTCCATTCATCTCCGAAAGGTATTTTTGGAAATGAAGGGAAAAGACAATATTATTAAGTTGTTAAAATTTTTGACTATGAAACAAAATAAAAAAGGCCCGATCCAACGGACCGAGCCTTCCTTATGTAATTTTATTTTAAATTACTGTTGATTTACGATGCCGTAGATCAGAGTTTGCTTACCGGGAGCAGCACAGAATACTGCCTGATCGGTATAGCAACGAAGCTCGTAACCAGAAGCATTCTCGAGGTCACGGAAGAAGTTTCCGTCAGCACCCGGACGCTTGAAGGTAATGTCGGTAGAACCAACACGAGCGAAATCTTCCATCGACAGGAGGTAAGCATAGCCTTCCTTCACATAGATGGATGGGATGATTTCGATTTCACCGTTCTGAGAGTAGAAGGTGAGAGCTTCAGTACCGTTCTCAAGCTTCTTCTTGGAGTACGAACCATCGTACTTACGAAGAGCAGCTTGATCGGAAAGCATGTTTGCCCAACCACGAGGGTTAACAAGGCAGGTTACTTTGCTTTCCAAGCCCTTTTCAACAGAGCGAGCCACTGCTTGATTCAACTTGGAGAAAGAAAGCGCACCAGACTGAGCGTCATAGAGGTTTCCTTTGAACAGGTTGTAAGTAGAGGTGTCGATGTTGAAGAGAGTGGTGATACCAGACTGTTGAATGATCTTATGGATACCTACGAATTCATTTCCGTAAGCACCTTTGTGCCAAACAACATCGTTAGCCAGAACACCAGCAGGAAGAGCGTCAACGGTGATAACACGGGTGTCCATGTTAACAGATTGAACAGCGCAGCTCCCACGAAGAACACCAGCAGGAGAACGGATTTCGAGAGGCATATTCTCAGATCCAGCCCAAATACCGGGTGCCCACTCAGCGGTGGTAACGGTGAAATTGCTTGCGCCGGTAGCGGAAACGGTAGCGTATCCAACTTGACCGTAGAGCATTTCAATTTCGATTTTCTTAGCCATAGAGCGAAGCATGTTACCAACAACAAACTTGGTGGCATCCATGAACGCTTGTGCTCCGCCTTGAGCGGCACGGCTAGCTGCGCTGTATCCGAGGATAGAGCGAAGAACAGCCGGTGAGCCTTTCACTTGGGCATCTTTGATAGCGCCAGCGATTGCAGGTTGCAATGCGAAAGCGTCATCGTCAGACGAAGCGAAGGTAATACCATGCTCGAGACCGAGAACGACTGGTTGATGATAGAGGTTTCCGGGTTGCTTGTCCTTAGACATGAACTTAATCATGTTAAGGAGCTTCACCATATCCGGGATAAGCTCTTTAAGTTTATCTGCATAAACTTCCTTGAACAAACCGTTCAAGTTACCGACTGTATTATTCGGTGTACTAAATGTATTTGCTACTTGAGACATTGTTTATTCTCCTATTATTCCTGAATAACATACTTCAGGATGATACAATCTTCGTTAGCGAGAGCTGCCGAGAGAGTAAGGGTTACTTTGTTGGCAACGGAAAGATCGATACCAGATTGAGCGATCATGTAGATACCTACAGAATCATCACAAACAATAGCGGCACGAACTTCCTGAACTGGTTCTTTCAGGTCAACAGTTACATCAAGACCTGCAACAGATACCATCTGAGTATCTGCTTTTTTAACTACGAGTTCTTGGACTTTCAGTTGAAGCCCTTGAACCGCAGCATCTTTTGGTTGATACGAAATAGACATTTAAGTCTCCTTCTTTTTTATTGGTTATTAGTTATGAAACAACGAAATTGTCGTTTCGGGCTTATTCGTTCGTCCATTGGTAGTTAAGCATCTCGTTTGAGGTAGCAAAACATCTATGACTACTAAAATTTTATTTTGGATTTTCATCAGCGATTAAAACCCAAAGAAGTTTTTATAATTTATCGGAGCAGCAGGTTTTTCTTCTGTCTTTTTTGTACCTACATCTTTGATGCTTGATTTAACAGAAGCGGGAGTTTGCTTTGCTTTTGCGAGATTCTTTTTCCTAAAACGATTAAGAACCTCTTTACCGATAAACTCCTCTGCCTTTTCTTCTGGCAGAGAATTAATAATTTCTTGAAGATCACCAAGTAATTCTTCCCTGACTAATGGTAACACTTCATCGGCAGAAAGATTGATGCCATTCCTTGCACCGATCAACATATATTCTGCCATTTTTCTTACTACATAAGGCTTTTTAGGAAGGTCAGACTTATCAATAGCGCTAGTCATTTGCGTATCAATTTTTTCAAATTCGATTTCACGCAAGCGTTCTAATTCACGCTGATTAAATTCTTCTTCCTTCTTTTTTGCTTCGGCTTTAAGCTTATTGAGTTCTTCTTCAAGCTCCTGTTGACGAATCTGTTCAGGACTCATCTCAGCTCGCTTGATTTCTTCCTCAATAACAGAAGCAGCAAATTCTTTCGGATCAATACCAAGTTCTACAAGCTTTGCTTTAGTATTGGTTTTCAATTCTGAAAAAAACTGTTGTACTTGCTTTTGAAAAGAGCTGTTCTCTTGCATTGCTCGTTGAGCAGCTTTAGATAATTGAAGCTGTTTAGTAAGATACTCTACCGCTTCTGGATTCTCTTCAATTTCAAAAGGAAGTTCTTCTGTTATTTCTTCTCCGTGTACTTTTAACTTAAGTTCACGAATACGCCTAGCTTCGGCTTTAGCTGCTTCCTGTGCAGCTCCTTGATTTTCTACTACTTCTTCAGTATTCAACGCATCAGCGCTTTCTACTTCTGAAGCTCCAACATTTAAAGCATCGGCTGCTGGAGCGCCGTTTTGTTCTTCAAACATTTATTTCTCCTTCACTATCCTCACGGGTAAGTGTTAGATAATCCATCCAGCCAATTTGGATAGGATAAAACATCGTAGAATTGGCCTACATATATAGTTGTTAAAATTTGTTATTTTTTACATTCACATTTCGGCTTAAATTTGCAATTACACTTTTTATCGTGTTCTTTGTGCTCTTTTTTAAGCTTTGACTGTATCTTCTGAAAACGCTTATTTTTACCGGCGTATGTATTTTTCATTTCTGGCTTTAAACTGCCGAAAGTATTGGAAGTATTAGACATATTTATTTTTTTACTTTGGATTTAATGCGACTAAATCGCACTTTACTTGTTTTATGTCCGACTTTTTGCTTGTCGGATATAGCCCTTTTCTTTTGACTTTCTGTTAATTCGCCCCAAGTTTTAGGACTTTTTTCAGTGACTCGTTTAGATGGTCTACATTTAGGCGTACCCTTTGTAGTGCCAGAGCCACAAGGATCACCCTTTTGATTGGTCCATTTTTCTGCAAACCAACGCTTAAGACCTTCAGCCATTATCGATAGCCTCCGCCTCTTCGCTTGTATTCTTTTACGACCCAAGCGGAAGCATATGCACTAGGCCATCTATCAAACTTCTTTTTTGCTTCAGATTTTACTTGAGAATAAAGTTTAGGATTAGTAGGTTTATTTTTGGATTTCGTAGATAATTTCTTTTTTAATTTATCGAATGCCATATTTATAAATCTTTTTGTGGGGAGGGATGATAAACATCATCACTTTTCATCGTCGTGATTCCCATCAGGACGGAGCATCTAATACTAATCACCTTTTTTCCCTTTAATTAGTATCGGCAGCAATTGCACCCCACGATCCTTACATTAATCTCCGTTTAATTTTGTAGCTTCGCATTTCGCTTTTATTAGCAATTTCCCCAACTAATTGCTCTACACCCGGACTAACGCCAGCATCGATGATTTGCTTAATAAGATTACGAAGTCTTGATTCTAATCTTTCTTGATATTCGTAAAATATTTTATTATCAGGAACCCCAACGCTTGGAGCATCTGAAATTTTACTAGCAGCAGAACCTAAAACGACATCAAGTTTTAGAGTTTCTTCGCCATATAAACCGATAATTCTTTCTGCTACATCGTCAAAATCACCTTCAAGTTCTCCATAAACTTCGCCAAAAAAATTATGGTCTGAATGAAATGGAGTGCCTTTAACTAAATGATGAGCACCGTGTGCAAAAAAATACATTCCTCTTAGTAAATACAATAGTTCTTTCATATATCCTCGTTATTAAACGGTGGTTCCAGTAGCATCAACCCAATTTGAACCATTATACCAAATGGGTTTATTTAATGTTGTATCAAAATAATATTGTCCTGTTGTTGGAGATAAAGGACGAGATCCGGTAATTCCATTTAAAGTTAACTGGCCAAAATTAACCGCATCTGTAGATGCAGAACCATTAGCAACATTAACAATTTTTATATTACTAACATCTAATTCTCTAGCATCGACAGTGACTTTACCTCTAATTCCAGTGCCAGAAACAGAAGCGGTTACAATATCAATATTACCGCCATTTGCGTTAGCTTGTAATCCTGCTCCATCAGCATAGATACCAATATTTTTACCTACGGTGTCTGCACCAAAAGCCAAAGGATATGAAATTAAAAATAAATCAGTACCAGTAGATGCGTGAATATATCCAAAATTCCAAAACCATTGTTTTCCCCAATCGCCAAAATTTGTAGCGTTTGTAGTAGCTGGCATTATTGGAGCATTAACTGCCGTTGGTGAGCTTAAATTTGAAAGACTTGTATTTGCATTACCTTGATTTATTCTAACAAGGTTTGCTCCGTTTAATACTGTAACTCCAGCACTAGGAATGCTAGAATCTGTGACATCTGCATATGCACTTGGTCCATTAATAGTTACAGCATTCATCCAGTATGAACGAGCAAATAAAGCACAACGCCTAGCGAAGTTATTTACGGAAGCTGTAGCTGTTACAGTACCAGCGCAATAACCGCCTGTAGCTGATAATATTGTTGCCATACCAGCGGTTGGGTGTTGACTTAAAGTCACATTAGCAAAGTTAACATTGTTTGTATAAACGCCAACATTAATGCCAGAAATAGTCATTGCTCCGAATATTAAACAAGTATCAAAAAAACATTGAGCAATAGAGCTATTATATCCGTATAAATTTAAAGTGCTGTTAAAAGACACTTCGTTAAAATAAAGTTTACCTGCGCCTGAAGTAACTGTAGTCCAATTAAAATCACATGCACTAATTAAAGTAATTTGAGTAAATCCAGAACGATGATCTGCAGTTCCTGTAAAATTGGCATTAAGAGAAACTGGCCCTGTTATTTTTGTACTCTCTCGGCTTTCCCCCACTACAAAAACATTAGCTTTTAGTGATACAGACGCTTCGGTATAGTCACCAGCCAATACTCTAATAACATATCTTTTTGTCGGACTAGCGTCAGTAATTGCGCTCATTGCCGCAGAGATGGTTAAATAAGGCTTTTGTAAGGAACCATTTCCGGTGGCATCGTTACCATTTTTTGCAACATAATAAGTTTGTTGAAAATTTAAAGTAGGAAATGTATCAAGAGTTCCATCTCCCCTAATATATTGAGCAGTAGTTCCTGTTGGATTATTAAATTTTCCAGCTAAACTGCTTACTAAATTTGTTACTTGCGCTTGAGGTAATTGTATTAATGTATTTGAAGCAGATGTAACTAATCCTTTACCATTAACATTAACAGTAGGTACGCTAGTAGCGGTACCAAAACTTCCGGTAGTTAAATTTACCGTTTTTAATGTGGCATTAACCACTCCGGGTCCAGAAGCTAAAACATCGCCAGTTAATCCATCTACTGCAGTAGGAGAACCACCGGGACTTGCCACCGATATCCAAGCAGTACCGTTCCAAGCATAAATAATATTAGTGTCGAGAGCTTGTCTAGTATCTCCAACGGTATTATTTAAAGACGGAAGCGCCGAAGCTGTTGTTACGGCATCTTTCCAAAATTCTGAAGGAGGAGCCGGAATATTACGAAAGCTATCCATTAGATTACCTTACCATTTACACTCGCTGTAATTGTTCCATTAGCTGAAGTACAGCTCCATTTTACTTTGATATACGCATAACCCGCTTTTTCAACATTCACTAATCTTCCTCCGGTAGTTCCAGAAGGAACATAACTATCGATAGTGACAAATGGCATATCTAAAGAATTTGAACCTAAAATTTCTAAAAGAGGATCTACTGCTGAAAAACCCGACCAGCTATAATGCACACAGTACAAAGAAAAGCCTTGAATACTTATGGGGTCTGATAAAACAGAAGTGCTGCTTGCGTTTATATTATCAAGCAGTTTAACATTTAATTTATGTACAATTAAATCCATTATTTTTTACCTATTTTTTCTTTTAATTTAGCAAAGCGTTTCTTTCCGACATTTTTAGAAGTAAATTCTTTTGCTTTTTCTTGAGAAATACCAATGCGTTTTGCGACTTTTGGATCGGTTTCCGCTGCTTTCATCAAGCGGAATTGGGCTTTACTTTGTGCTGGCATTTGAACCTCTTATATTTTTATAAATAGTTGTTAAAATTATGTAATTAATTTTATGTTTTTAATAAAACAAAACAGTTAAAAATTATTTGTAAAATATTTAAAATAATAAGGATTTTTAATAAAGTACTGTTTTTATTAAACATTCGTAATTTTTGTTCATCCTTGGACACTTTTACTTTAGCCATACAATCCCTAGTATAGTTGTTAAAATAAAGAAAAAAGGAGGGGAGAAATTAATCCCCCCTCCCCATATTAGTACATTATTAGACTAATTTAGTAAAATACTGTACATAGACTTTATCGCCAGCAGCGAAATCGCCACTAAGAAGAGCCAAGCGAGTTTTACCGCCTACAACAGACAAGCTGTAGTCAACTCCTTCATGAATCGCAAGACCTTCAGTAAATGCGTTCATTGAATTAGCAGCAGCTTCGTGTTGCATTTCAAGATATCCATTAGTGATATCGCTTGCCGAAAGAGTAAATGCTTCTTTACGGAAAACAATACTGTTCTTCAAATTGGTAACTTCAGTAGAAACGCTACTAATTTGAGAAGTAATGCTGGTAGCAAAATTAGGATCATCTCCCAAAGCTTGCGCCAACTCATTGAGAGTATCGAGCAATGCAGGAGCAGAATCAACTAAATCTGCCACCTTTTGATCGGTATATGCATTAGCGCTTGCTAAAGTAGCAGCATCTTGTGCATCAATGTAGCTTTGCTGAGTCATTCCAGCTACTGCAGCATCAAGTTGTCCTTTATTTACTGCATCAGAAGGATCAACACCGGTAGCAAGATTGGTAATTTTAACGCTAGATGCGTCAATTTCTCGAGCATCAAGTTTAATTTTACCACGAACTCCAGTACCGCTAACTGCTCCGGTTTTTACATTAATATCACCACCATTAACATTTGGCTTTAATCCATATCCATCAGCTTCAAGATGCACTGAGTATCCAGCAGAAGAACCTGCTGCATCATAAGAGCTATCCACTGAAGTTAAATAAAGATCAGTACCAGAAGAAGCGTGGACATAACCAAAGTTAAACATCCACTGCTTACCCCAATCACCCATATTGTGTGAATTGGTGTTAAGCGGCTTAATCATTTGAGTTTCAAGGTCATGGCTAATTCTTGGATTGAGAGCTACCAAGTTACCGCCATTCAATTTTTGAGTGCTAGACTTACCTTGAGATATAAGATCCACATCAGCGTATGAACTAGGACCATCAATGATCAAGTTCTCAGATGGGAAAGCACGCAAGAAACTAGAGCAACGACGATTAAAATCGTTAACAGTAGTGTTAAAACGAACAGTTCCTGAGCAGTAACCGCCGCTTGCCGATAAGATACTTGCCATTCCGCCATTTGGATGTTGATTTAATGTGACATTGTTGTAGCAAATATTATTGCTAAACACGCCAACATTTACACCGCTAACAGTCATCGCGCCAAAGATCACGCACGAATCAAACTGAGCCTGAGCAATGGCATTGTCGTAGCCGTACAAATTCAAAGTCGACGCGAAGACGACTTCGTTCATGTACAATTTACCAGCACGAGACTTAGCAGTTTCCCAATTAAAGTTAGCCGCACTCAAAAGCGTGACCATTGAGAACCCTGAACGGTCATCAGATCCAGAGTTGTTCTGAGTCCATGCACCCATCGATACTGCGCCAGTAATGCGAACGGTTTCTTTTTGTTCACCGATTACGAACACATTTGATGGAAGAGCAACGGACGCTTCAGTATAGCTACCAGCAGCAACACGAACGACATAACGCTTGGTAGGACTTGCGTCAGTAATCATGCTGAATGCTTTAGAAAGAGTTAAAAACGGAGCATGTTGACCGCCGGTTCCGGTGGTGTCATTACCGTTTTTAGATACATGCATAACTTGAGTAATGTTATACGCTTCAAGTGCGGCAACTCTCGCATTGTTTGTTGAAACATAGCCAGCAAAAGCGCTGTCATTAGTAGCGTCAACACTGTTAATGAGAGCTACAATTTCAGCAAAACTATCTTTATCTGCTTCAGAAGCAGAAAGAATAGCGTCGATGCGAACTTTTTCTGCATCAATTTGAGATTGAAGACCGCTATCTCCAGATTGACGATCAATAATTTCTTGAGCAAGTCCCGATTGCAGAGTATCGATTTCACCTTCGGCAGTCGTCAAACGACCATCAAGAAGAGATTCAACACCTTCTGCGCGATTTTTTTCTTCAAGAACTTCAGCATCTGCGTATGCTTTTGCTTCATCAAGAATTCGAATATCTTCTGCTGCACGAAGAAGAACTTCTGCATCAATAACAGATTGCAGTGAAGCAATATCCGCAACACGAGCAGCAGCTTCGGAAGAAATTGCTCCATCTAGTTGAGATTTAACAACTACGCTATTGCTATCACTTCCAGCAACAGCAAGAATTCCGTCTAAGAATTCAATTTTGTTTTGTGAGTTAATTTTAAATACTTCAAGATTTCCGCTGCCATCAAATTTCTTCGCTTGAAGAGCTTGGTTGTTTTCAAACAAGATCTTTGTTGCGTCTACTGCGGCATCCTGAATATACTTTTTTCTTATTTTTTGTGCCATATATTTCCCTTTTTTTATATGTTAACGAAAAAGATGCTTAATCTCCTATTTGATAAAATATTCGAATAAGTTCATCCTCTTCTAAAAATCCGTCAAGCCCCATGCCTGACCAGATTAAGTCGTTTCCGACAACTTGGTAATCCTCTCCATAATTTTGCATAATTCCACTTGTTGATAATATTGTGGTATCTGGAAAATCTGGAGCGACTGGTAATGTGACTTTTTGCTCGGCTATTTGTTGAGCAGTTAATTTCACATCCAGTATATTAAATTTATAACTTTTTTTACTTTTAAAATTTCCGTAATCTTCGGCAGTGATAATTCCCGGAGTGGTTTCACTAGCGATATTAATACTAATTTTTTTATCTACTATATTTAAACCCGGACCTTCTACCTGTAGTTCTTCCGGAATATATTGAACAGTAGCGGTAGACGGATTGAATTTATACGGCATATCAAGTCCTCACTAATGAAAGTAATTTGTTTTTTGCGGTGTCTTCGTAAGTAGCTGTTACTGTAGCTACTGTTACTCCACCGTATTTATATACAAAAACTTCAGTATAGTCGTCTGGATATGAGTAATATATAGCGTCATATTCGTATGGAATAATGCTATTCACTGTCAAAGTTTTAGCATTTCCACTGCTGTCAACTTTTATTGGACGCTTTGTTCCGGCTAATGTTCCGGTTTCGGAACCTACTACTAAGATGTTATCTTCACTAGAACTAATGGCGACATTAGCGTTTATGCTGCCATCTGTATTAATTGCTAAAGAATTGCCACTATCTGGATCACGAATGGCAATGTCAGAGTCATCGGCATTAATTTCGGTATCCGTGACCTTTGCCACTACGGTAGCATCAACGGCCAAACGCTTGGTCTTTTCGTTGAATACTAACTGCATTATCTGGTTTTGATCTAAATTTGTAGGCATGCAAAAAACTACTTACAGTTCCAGCGTTTTAAAGCTAAACAAATGCGTTTCTTTGGTTCTTTCTTGCAATCAATGTTATGATCTTTTTTCATTCCACCCATTCTTGCACAGAAAGATTTCTGTCTAGATCCGCCTTGCGGTTGGGGTGCTTTTAGATTATAACCTTTAGATTTTGCATAAGCCCTACCCTTTTCCGTCAATCCTCCCTTTAAAGATTTATGGATTTTTTTAAATTTTAATGGTGCTTTTGCCATCTTCTATTCCCCATAGTTGTTAAATTTTGACTTTTAATTTGATAGTCTTTTGTTATCGTTAGATAAATACTAACTTGGTAACATCTGATCTGCAGTTACTGGTAATTCAGAAAATGGAGCAGGAGGAGTAGGCATGTTAGGCATAGTGCCGCCTCCCAAATTTCCTTGTCCTCTAATTAATTCTTCAGGAGTAGAAGGCATACCGCTCATTGGTGCCATAATTTGATCCATACCTTGTTGAGGTATAGGACCGCCCATTACAGGCACTTGTTGAGGAACTCCCGGACTCTGAAGAGGTTGTTGACCAGTAAGCATCAACAAATCAGGATCAGTGGTGCGCAAGTAATCGATATGTTCTTGAATATGATTTTGCACTACTGCTCTTAGCTCTGGATTCATTCGCAAATCAGGATCTGCCATAACAGTGCGATGTTCCATGATATGAGCAGCATGCGTATCAAGCATATCTGCCATCACTTCTTTTCCTGCCATCAAGAACTCATTTTCTTTTTTAATAAGCAACATTTCATTCATGTCGCCCTCAAACATACTTTCAATAGATCCAGTATTTATCACTTGAAAGTATTCTTTAGGATTCTTAATGAGTCCCATCTGAAGCATTTGTTCAGCCATTTGCACTCTACCTGCAGTGGTACGAGCTAATGGATTACCCACAGTGACAATTACTCGATTTATTGCTCCAATTTCATCTCCAGTAAATTGAGCTAATGAAGACCTATTATTTTTTCCTACTAGAGATATTGTTTTTGGAGTCTTCGCATAATCTTTTAGAATGTTAATTAGACCAGTGCCAATGTCTTCTATCAATTTGACATAGTTGTGTTGCAACCCAGAAATGAATTGCAAAGACATGGATTGGACAAGAGCCAAAGCCGTACCCGATTTAAGGGATGCCTCGGGATTCCCTCTCGTAACGGAGTTGACACCAGAGATGGTTTCCATTTGTTGAACAAGCATTTCCACAAATTTGAAAACTTCTGGAGGTGTAGCAGTGAGGTTTAACGGCTCTGGCTTTGCATTACCTTCGAGAATGTTTAGCGCACCCTCAAGGCTGTTGATGTCCAAATCAGCACCACGGGGTACAAACAAATTTTGCACTCCGAATGCCGATTGGTTTGTCATAATAGTGCTGTAAAGGGAATTTGCTGCCTCTTGGAGAGGAAACAAATCGAACATGGGGCTGTAACCATATGGGGTGCCCATATATTCGCCAGCACTAATACGAAACACTGGTATTTGACGATAAGGTAGTGGCAAATCAAGCAATACCAAGTCGTCATCTAAAAACATAACATATCGTCCATCCGGAAGAGCTTCTGTGCGTTCATGAAAGAACTCATAAACCGGAATGTCGTCCGTATTATCATTAGAAAATACTGACAAACGATATTGTGAAGCAAAGTTTTTAGTCTGCATCCGGCTAATGCGTTCAGCAAGCTCTGGATACTTAGCCATTAAATTAAATTTATTCTCAAAACTACGAACAATAACCCATTCGTGATCCCAAGTTTCCTTTGTGCCATCGAAAACGACATCAAAAGGAGATAAATTGGTGAATTCTAACTCACCTTCGAAGTTTTTTTCGCCCGTATCTGGGTCAAAGTCATATAATTCACCAGCAGTGGCATTCCACTCCATGCGAACAAATCCAGTACCTAGTACAATAGCCATTTCGGTAGCTTTACGGATAACATCTTCGAGTTTTTTCTCTCTCATGTAGTAGTCTAATATGCCGTTTGCAATATAAGTCTGAGAGAGCGACTTGTAATCGGTATTTACCGCTCTAGCTTCCATCGTAGGACGGTTAGCGGTAATCATATTAAGCATATGTTGAGCAATATTGCGGAAATGATTGACAGGAAGACCTACAAGTTCACCCTGTTCGCCCATGAAAGATACCCTATGGCTATCTCCCGCAATGGTAGCGTTGTATTGACCATGATAAAAAAGCCACATGCGCACCAAGTTATCTAAATAATAGTTCATGGTGAGGATGTTGTAGAAAGAAGAAGCTTTCGATAGGCACTGAGAAGCCAATTTTTCAGCATCTTCCGCCGCAAAATACTTCTCTAATGTGCTTTTATCGTTAGGTAAATTTTGACTTTCCATATTTATGCCCTTTTATTCAATCTTTTCAATAATAGTTGTTAAATATTAATATCTTTTCTTTAAATTTAAAATTTTACGATAGACATTCTCGTTTTCTATCGGTTTTTGAGCACTAAATGTCTGCATATCCTCGCTTCTATAGTTCATTCCGAAGTTCTTGGGATATGGATTCCTTTTAAAATCAACAGCTTTGATAAGATATGCACACGCATCTACAGCGTCATAATGGGAACCTTGAGGACAACGAGCAAAAGTATCTTTAGAAGTAGTAGATGCCCATTTAGCGTTCTTTAAATGCCTGATAAGAGTAGTACATCTTGGATGTATCGATATCTTATTAGCATTAATCATCATCCTGAGATTGTTAATACTGGCATGTTTTGTTTCTTTTTGTGCTAACTCAAAATGTATTTGATAGTTGGTAGCTCTTTTTATTTCATTAATAGCAATTAAGTTATGATCACTAACTCTTTTTTTAGGTTTCATGACTTCTCCAGTAATAGGATTAGTCCATAATTGCTTTTCTTTTAGTAATATTTGACTTCCAAGTTTATCTAAATACATCTCATTACCATAAGTAATGATTTCGTCTTGTACTACTACCTTGTCGTTTTTAAAATCGTAATAGGCAAACAGAATGACAGTCCAATCTTTGTATCCCAAATCCATTGAAACATAGGCATCATAAAATGGAGGCAATACAGATTGATCTGTTACAATTTCCGGTATCTTTTCTTCCGTAAACTCTGGCACCACAGAGTTAGTTTTAGATTTTATCATCTTGCAGTAAAGCTCTCGTAAGGTAGATTCACTGTTTGGGCCGCCCAATTCCTCAATGAGTTTTAACTTTTCTGCCCTATCAATACGAGGATTGTCGTCAATCGTCTTAATTACGATAGAGCCTCTAGCTTCTGCTTCCTCAATAAAGTCAATAAAATCGTGTTCTGCATCTTCTGGCGGGGTAGAGGCAAGTAATATCTTACCCTTTGTAATAAGAGTGGTAGGAAGAAGAATGTCCTTCACACAATATCTTAAATCGGTACAGCTTCCGGCCTCATCGACAATAGCAAGATCGGAGTCACCACCCCTTAATCTTTCAGCAGATCCACCATCAGTACCAGATAATTGCAATTCTGAACCATTCGGGAAATAAAAGATGTTATCTTTAGCTCTGTATTCTGGTTTAATATCATCCGGACAAGACTCTAATATCTTTCTCATCAACGGACGAATAATTAAATTAACCTGCACTCGAGTAGGAGCTAGGAACTTAATAATAGCTCCGGGTTTTTTTAAACAAGTCTCAATGGCAAGTACACAAAGACAATAGGACTTACCACTACGACGAGCAAGCAACCATGTTTGCACTCTATGATCAGTATTGTAATACAAATCATAAAGTTGTTTTTGGTTTGTATCTAACAACCAAGACAAATGCCCTCTTCTCCAAAGAGCATCTCTTGCTATTTTTGGATCTATTTTAGCTGCTGCTGACATTTGCTGGATCTTCCACTAATTTTAAAAGTTCTTCATCCGATAATTTTTGAACATTTATATCTGAAGATTTAGTATTTTTTCTTAGCGTTTCTAACACTTCAGTAAAAATGGCGAACTTTTTTGCTTCTTCAAATGTTAATTCACGAGTAACTGCTTTATCTTTTAAAATGGTTATTTGCGTTTCACAAATCAACTGTTCATTGCTTATTCCCATTCCATCAAAAGTTATTGACGGTAGAGAAGATACGGAAGTGTTCTTTTTCAAACTTGCGTTTTCTTCTTCAAGTTTTTTGATTTGCTTTTTAAGTTCAATAATAGATTTAAATTGGCTATCGCTGTAGCTTTGTAGCTCGTTAAATGACTTCTCTAAATCTTTTATATCCTTCATAATAACTACTTTCTAACTTTGCGTTTCAAATTTCTAAATCGCATTGGCTGTAAGTTTTTATCTTCTTTCATACTAGCCTCTGCTTCTTTTGACATTAACCCGCCAGTTAAAGCAGCACCCGCTCCAGTAAACAACGGAAACTTTTCTTTAAGAATAGAAGCTTTCATTTCCGGAGTAAGCTTCATAGTCCATACTTCACCTGCTTCTGGAAGCACAATTTTTTCAGGTTTTACTCCAAATTTTTTACCCATTTTAGACATAAAAGACGGAATAATCTCATCATAAAATCCTTTCATTCCTGCGCTTTCTATCTTTAAATCATCTCCTTCTAAACTATGGATATTTCCTTCTTGATCAAAAACTCCCTTCTTTGGAGTTTGCAATAATTTTTTCGTCAAATCTTTACCGATATATTCTTCTAATTTTTCTGGAGGAATATTCGGTTCCCTAATTACTTGACCACCTTTTTTTCCATAAGCAATCAATATTTGATTTTTTGTATCATAAGTAATTTGGCTTAATTGTTTAGTAAAATTATATCTATCGGATTGTTGAGAACCAGTGGTCCAAGAAATATTATCTACATCTTTTGTTGCTGCTTCGTGCAATAAGCGTTTAGATAAAAATTCAGGCCATGCTTTTTCTAAAGGAGCCTTTGGCTTTTCTGCTAATTCTCTTTCTAAAAATTTAACTTGTTGTGGCGATGATTCTTGTTTTGCTAATTCTATTTTGTTTTTAAAGTCTCTTATTCCTTGTTGCCAATCTGATTGTAATTCTTCCGCAAATAAATGTTTTTCACCTTGTGGTCCTATTCTTTCATTTGTTCTAGTATGAGCAAAAACATTTGACTCATCCCAATGTGATCCATAATAAGGATTTTTAATGTGTGGACTTAATGCTAATGTTCTAGCTCGTTCTAACTCATATATTTTATCTTGTAATCGGTTGTTTTTTACCCGAAATGGGTAAGATAATTTATCATATTCTTTTGCTTTTATTTTATGCGCTTCTTCGTCTAATATATTAAGTACATCCGTTAATTCTTTCATTCTTTTTTGTCGTGCTTGAAATTCCGAATTACCTAAAATATTAGTGTTAAAATAATCATATATTTCTTTTGACAATTGTTTGTTTTCTAATCCGTATTTTAAATTGTCTAAAACATCGCCATAATCTTTATTATTAAAATTTTTCAGAATGATTTGATAAAGAATATTGTCAATATTGGAATTTTTAATTTTTTCTAAAAATTCGTTTTCAATTTTTTTATTTTGAGAAAAAAGTGGATCTAATTCGCTTCGTATTAATTGGTGTGTTTTTTCAAATTCTGCCATTTCAGGAGCAATCGCTTTTTCTACCATCTCCCTAGACGCAGCTTTTTGAAGTTGTTCGCTGTTATATTTCTGTTCATTATATAGATTTTGTATTTGGTTTTCATAATCATCATAAATTTTTGCGCCTTCTTTTGATAAAGAATATTTATCTCTTTTTACTATATTTTTAGGATTATATTGGAAAAGATGTTCTTCGTAACTTTTTCCACCGGGCAACACTAACGAACTTCGATCAAATTTAGTCACCGGTGCAACATCTCGTAATTCAAATAATGCAGATTCAGCAAAATTTAATTCTGTACCAATATTAGTAGATTCCTTACTTTTTTCTGCATATTTTTCTAATTTAGCTAAACTTTCTTCTGATAAATTAATACCCAAATCTTCTAAAGTAGATACTGGATGCCCATCATCAAGATTAACTAAATCAATTACTTTTTTCCATTGACTTGCTGATAGTTTATGGTCTTTTTCTGCAGACAAAAGAAATTCATATTCGTATATTTCTTTTTCATGTTTACTTTTACGAAATTCTTCGTCTAATTTTAATATTCTATCTTCTAAATCGGCAATGCCTTTTTCGTCTATTCTACCTTTTACCGGCAATGCTTGAATTTCTGGTAAATTAGAACGAATATGTTCCAACATTTCTTCTCGAGTTACTTTATTTTTACCCTCTAAAAATTGAGGAATACCCAAATATTCTAATTCTTCTGGCTTTGCTTCACGAAGCATTCCACCAATTTGTTGCGGAGTAGCAGATCCGCCCATTTTATTTTCAATGATGGCTTCTGCTTTTGAATACATTCCGGGTAAAATTTCTCTAATTTTTTGAAATTGAGGTCTAATAGCGGGGGCACTCTTTACAGCAGGAAGTACTTCTGGCATTGCTGCCGTTCCTTTTAATCCGGGTACTTTACCTGTACCAATAGCAGTCCCTAATCCTTCAATATACTTTTGATCTAATGCACTCTTTATTCTTCCCCATTGTTCTGGATCTTTTTCTTTGATGTACTCATCCATTATCGAAGGTTCAATAAGAGCTTCTTTCTCTTTTTGTCCTTCAGGTGTAATCCAAAATTGAGGAGAGCGATATTCTAATCCTTTTTTGTACTCTTTAGCATACTCATCGCTTCTGCGCAGAGTAGGGCTAATAAAATCCATCAAAGCATCAGTATCTATTTCCGGTTGTTGACGGGGGTCTTTGGGATATTCGCTGTAATCAGCCATTACTAGACGACTTTCTTGAACCCTTGGTTCATTTTAAGTCCCACCATGGAGGTTTTTATGGCATCTACTTCCGTTGCCATTTTAGCTAATACTTCATTTTGTTTATTAATAATTTCAGACATCTCTTGTACCTTCTTGTGTTTATCCATGTAATCCTTCATGGCAACATAAGCGGTGAGTGCAAATACAACACCCATTTCGGGGAAGCTTGTACCAAAAGCAATAAGCTTCAAAATAAATGCACAAAGAAGTCCTGTAGGTAAAAATTTAACTTTTTCCATGTCATATACCTTTCGTAATTATATAGGCGTACTTTAGCGTGAACCTCTATGTAATATTTGCGACTTATCGCTGTAGGCTTTGCATGGGTTCGCCTACCTTATAGTTGTTAAAATAACAAAATCTAGAACTTTTTTTAGCATTTAACAACTTTTGGTGTGACCTTAAATAAAGTGTGCCACCAGTGCTCCGGTTTTTTTAGACCACTCGACGATAAACCGGGCTGGAAAGGGTGCTCCTGTGGGGTCAGAAGAAGGGAAAAAGAAATGATTGACCTTGAGAGTTACATTACGGCTTCGGGTAAATACAAAGAGCGCTTAAACAGCGAAGAGCTTACAAAAGAAGTAAAGGATAATGCCACCGTTTTACTTAATCGTGTAAATCAATTATTAAAAGATCTTGGCATTGAAAGCGTTATTGTTTCTTCTGGCTTTAGGCCATCAAAAGTTAATGCAAACATTAAAGGAGCGGCTAAGAAGAGTCTACATATGACAGGGAAAGCTGTAGACATCGCAGATGCTAAACACGAAATAGCTCATAAAATATTAGCTAGACCTGATTTATTAAAGAAATATGACCTTTGGATGGAAGACATTGTTCACACACCCACATGGGTTCATCTTGATATTGGAGTTAGAAAAGAGCGAGAGCTTAGAGTTTTTAAAATAGTCGCTTAAATTATACTGTCCAAAGATCAAACATATCCATTTGCTCGTCTTGGTCATCTCTTTTTTGACGATCTTCCATCATCATCTCGTCCATTTGCATGTGCGGATTAATATTACTATTAGCTTTGTACCATGCCACTCTCTCTACTAAGTCCTCATCTACTTCGCTCTTACAAGTAGAGCAGTACAAATATTCAAAGGTGTTGAATTTGACAGGCTTAAAGGAACATGTAACTCCGTTACAATAATGTTTTACTTTATCGCTCATTTTCTTCTTTTTGATCCATTTCTTTTACATAGTGGACTATTTTACACAGCAATTGATCTTGTAATCCCCAATCGCTTGTATCATTCCATTCCACTATCATAGACAATAGAACATCGTCATGTTGAGCTAAATCGCCAATACGCTTTAATTCTTCAGCACTAACCCACATAGAGGCTACTCTTCTTCCTAGAGGCTCGCTTCTTAGCTACCCGTTTAGCGCATTTATTGGCATGGCAATCAGGGCATACTTTCCCACTAAATTCTCGACCATTATTGTCAATCCATCGCTTATCCTTGCCATTAGGATAGCGACCAGCAAAGTACCTTCTGCACTCTTTTTCACACACTTTACAAACAATAATGGAATAATCATTATTTTGTTCCATGTGTTTAGTTGTTAAAATAAAGTATCAATTATCTGGATACCAATAGAAATATCTACCGTTAGGATGCGATTCATTTCCGGGGTTATATATGTCACCGAAATGCACCCCTTCATACTTTTTCATAATGCGACGAATAAAAAACCGTCTAGCTATATCGCACCACCAAGACTTATTTTTACCAATATGGTAGCACATCCATCCGAGATTAGCCGGATCCACATTCCTAAGATTGTCAGCATCTTGTACTGCAGAGATAATAAGACCTATGGAATAACCTAGCTTCTCAATGAAGGTGGGTTCTATGTTTGCGGCGAACTTTAATGTGGCTATTAGACCCGGTTGTCTGCCTAACCAGCATTCTTTAAAGGTGTGATCAGGCTCCCATTTATAGACATATTTTAACTTATACCATCCAAATAAGAATGATGCGCATTTAATCCAAAAGGTCTGCGGGAACTCAGCAAGTAAGTGCTTTAATCTGTATCCATGATCTTTCTGACCATATTCCAGCATATCTTGTACAAATTGAGGGTCGTTAAAGACATAACTACTGCATGCTATACCGATGAAATTATCGGGGGATTGCCAATTATTACTATGCGTAGCATTATGGCGCATATAAATGCCCGGAGAATGCTTACAAGCAAGCATCATATTTACCCATTGAGGATGGAACTCTGGAGTTAATGTATCAGAGCAGCGCAATAACAAATGCGTTATAGCGACATATAATTGACCATTTTGTGAGATACCATCTGATGAAGATTGACCCGGATACCTCGGTGATCCATGTACTTGTCCAATATCATCCATATAGGGCTTAATTTCATCTCTTAACATATCTATCCTTCGTTAATATAAAACCGCTTAGAACAATGAACACATTCTAATTTATTACTCATGTGTACATATGACCACTCATGCGGAGGACATGAGGATTTCTGTATCTTTACATCTCCCACTATTGCGCCTACTATAATGCTGCATATAAATGGCAATAATATTGCTAACAACACAAAGACTCTAAGATAGTAATACAGTTATTGTATGAATCGATGTCATATGCTTTTACTCGAATAACCGTATAACCCTTCTTTTTTAATTTCATATCTTTTATAAAATCTTTAGCTATTTGATGCTCCTGATCATGATAAGATCCATCTATTTCGATGACTATTTTCTTATCTATATACAAAACATCCACTATGTATTTATCGATAATTTGATTCTTTAAAAATAAGGGATATAGAGAATGAGATTTGAATAACTCATCAAACCAATGTTCGCTTTTAGGTAAATTATCATTTAGCCGTTCAGCGTATCTAATTAAACGATTCTTTGGTTTTTTCTCAGATTTCTTTTTCTTGGGTTTTTTATATACACATGCTTTAGACAATGCTTTGAATGTATTAGAATGTGCCATACTTACACTTTCCCCACAGTCTACGACGACCTCATTCTTTGTATCATACCATTTTCATTTAATGCTGTAATTATTCTTTTGAATCCCGTAGCGAGAGCACAAGCGGTAAGCGAAGGGACGAACGAAGTGAGCTTTAAAAACGAACAAACAAACTTACTGCATTACTTTTTGGCATAGCACGGCCATTAGGGGCGGTTACAAAATTATTAAGATAGCCATATCGTTTCGCAGATATGTAAGCGTTTAATGTAGCTACATCGTAAGATGAGGCGAGTATTACCAAATACTACATTAACCAGATGGCGACCTTGATAGAGCCAGAACTATTATCGGCATCTGTACTACTGAGTTGTTAAAATAACATACTATAGGGAGAAATTTTTCATAAAATTTCGACCGCTAACTTATTTCTATATTACCCCATACTCTCATCATTATTCCGTACTCTTTATATCTACTATTACTTTAAATACTTTGTAGTGTAACTGTTATTAGCAAATACAATATTGTATATATTGTTTGTATCTGGATACGATGTGTCAATAAACTCTTGCATTTCTTTCTCTGACTTAAATAGACCTACAATATTTCTATTTTTACTACCGTCTTTTAAATACACCGTATGATAAACATCGTTACCTAATACATGTACTCCTGTACCTACTTTGTACTTTACTAAATGGATAGGGTAATATTGTTTATACCCTTTATCTTTGTACTGATTAGTATGCCAAGATACCTTTACCTTACCCTCTAATAGATGCTTTATATCTTTCTCCAATATCTCTAATTCCATACTATTTATATCCATTTTAAACTGTTTATACTTAGGCGTTTCTAGATCATGACTTATTCTACTAATAGCGGTCAGTAAATGTTTCGTATAACCCACCATAAATCTCTTACTCTCATGGCATACAAAAGCATACACACAATGCTGAGGCATACTAAATAACTCCACTATTCTCATCTTACCCATACAAATACTCCTTCATTATATCCCAGACTTACTTCTTTCTACTTAATAATAACCAGTTGTTAAAAGGGGGTTTTGGTTTCTAGATAAAAAATCGTGTGTAAGTGTTTGGGGTATACTCACACTCACACTTCATCAAGGTCTACTACCCCCCTACCTTGCTCTACTAACTCCATTGATTAACGAACCTCATTGACCCATTCAACGATACAAATTTATTAGCCATACTAATAATATGTCATTAGAAAAAAAGTAATAAAAGAAAAGGTTATGCATTTTTTTGTTGCTGTTTTTGTTGCCTAGTGTATAATCATCATATGATTAAATCATTTAATCATAGAAAGACAGGTAAAGTAAAATGGTAGAAGTAAAGATCGTAAACAAGGTTAGTTTAACTACTCAACAATATGCATTGATTGTGGCACGGAATGTCGCAGTCTATGCAGGTAAATCAGATCGGTTTATTAAAAAACAAGTAATGGATTTCATTAAGTTCTACAATGAATACAGTGAAGGTGGAATATCAACTAAAGCGATGGAATACTATCAACAAGATTGGTTGTTAAACAGGAATAATGAACAAGTGATTCGATTGATCAACGAAGCTAGTGATTGGACAATAGAAGTAAACGAAGATGCTTTATACCGTTTAATCATGGGTCATCATAAACCAATCTCATTGACTTCAGCGACATCAACCGTTTAAGTTAATCAACCAAAGCCGTAGACTCGAAAGGGTCTACGGTTTTCGTTTATCTACCACTCAACTAAAAGCATTGATCAACCAAAAAGGTTGCATTCGCAATCGGGGGTCAACTAGATCCATAGAATTAGTAGAACCACCATATTTGTTTAATGACTCTACTAAAACAGTGTACAAAAATAATGCTTGACATAAGTCAAAAAATATGCTATCCTGTAATTTGGTTTACTTTATCTACTAATATCGTGTAGAAAAAAAAGCACTAACAACAAAAAAAAAGATTGACTGATAGCATTCTATGGTGTATTATTGACTCATCTCAATAATGAGAAAGAAAGAAAGGTAGATAGTTATGGCAAAGAAAGTAAAATCGTTTAATGAAAAGTGTGAGGCTTACCTTAACATTTCAGAGCGTATTAAAAAACTAGAAAAGCAACTAAGTGAATTGAGGTCTGAATTCATCGCCTCTAATGGTGGTGAGTCAACGGATTTCCTTGTGTCTATTCGGCATAGTGTTCGGGAAAGCGTAGCGGCTAAAACGGAATTCGTTGCGAAGTTCGGGCCTGACTTCCTCAAGGAAAATGGTTTACTCAAGGTGTCTGAGGTTAAAACTGTTAGCGTTACAGATAAATCAACCGTAGGCATTGCTCAATCTGCATAGTTTATACGGCTCAAGGATGAGCCTTAAACTAAAGGAGTTTATATGATTAAAATGGGATATGACAATAAACAGTTTAAGTTGATCAATAAGGATACCGGAATTGAAGTGAATGAAGGGGATGATATAGTAAGCTTTCGTGGAGTAGCCACTAAAGTGAACTATGTACAGGCTCCACATAAGCCATCATCATCGGGCAAGGTGAACGGCTATTATGCATCAGTCTACAATTTAAAATGGGAAGAGATACAATGAATACCGTTTACTGCAAATGGTGCGATTGTGAACTCGATGACATTAAATCCGTTGAATGCGATGAATGCATCGAATACAATAGGGATCAGGAAGAGTACTTGAATTCCGTTGAAGGTATCACTGAATTCTTTGAATGTAACTACTAAACTAAAGCCGTTGATGCCACTGGTGTCAACGGTTTTCTTTTATCCACTACTCAACTAATCTAGTTGACTCAGAGAGATCGGGGTCAACTATTTTCGTTTAATCAGTCCGGGATCCAAATACAACTAAATCAGTGTACAAAATTATTTGAAATAATCCTTGACATAAAATGCCATTCTATGGTATCCTGTAATTTGATGCATTTTTTACCTACTAAAATAATCGATGTAACATCAAAAAAATATATTTCAAAATCAAAAAACTATGTTATACTCATGAGCGAAAGGTAGGTAATTATGGCAAGCTTATTAACTCAAAACAGCAAGATCAAGGGAAGCGGTAGCGCAAGGGTTATCGTTTACAATTTTGGTATTCCTGCATTCATGTCTGAAACGGGATTTAAAACATGTCCTATGGCAGGCATTTGCGCCGGTGCATGCTATGCTCGATCAGGTTTTTACATAATGTATAAAACAGTCAGGAATGCTTTAGAATGGAGATTAAAGCGCACTCAATCAAAACAGTTTCATTGGGAAATGAGAATGGAATTGAACAAAGCTTTAAAGCGGCATAAAGGAAAACAATTGATAATTCGCATTCACGATAGCGGAGATTTTTACTCGCTCGAGTACTATAGGAAATGGGAAGCCATTATGCTGGAATTCCCTGATATCAGGTTTTATGCTTACACTAAAATGGTTAAGATGTTCAAGGAACTTGATGGAACTCTTCCTGCTAATTTTACTCTGATATATTCTTTCGGCGGTAAACAAGATAAATTGATTGATCGTTCTAAAGATCGTCATTCCTTTGTTTTCGCTGATAGCATCGAACTCAAGCGTAAAAAATACATCGATACATCAAAGAATGATTTAAATGCTATTGGAAAAAATCACCGTATTGGGTTAGTCTATCATCATCCTAAAAGCTTTGAGAATACAGGATGGTCTAAACTATAATCGTTTACCTACTCGTCTAGCATGGTGCTGGATGAGCTTTCAGCGAACGCCGTAGACTCTCATGGGTCTACGGTTTTCGTTGCTTATACGGTCAACTAAAAGCGTTTAACAACGAATCTCATTGACTAATCGAATCGGGGGTCAATTAATTTCATTGCGTTAGTCAACGGTACAAATTTACTAAAATAACTATTGACAAAGTCAAAATTGTGTGGTATTCTGGAATTAGTATCTTTTTTTCCTACACCTTATTCATTTAACATTCTATCTTATCCATTTACGCTTTAAAATGCCATTTAAGCGCATTTTTTTAGCAATTAATACCTAACCTAGTAGCATTTTCTAAGCGTTTAAACGGGATTTTAGAGCGTTTTAAAGCTTATACATTAAAATTGTTTTAGCAATTAAGTCAGATAAACAAAAATCGTTGTAATATTAATGCTTTACAAGCGTTTGATTTTGTGATAAAGTGGGAAGTTACGCTTGATTTTGACTGGATTTATGGGGTGAGGAGAGCTTCCCTCCCAATCCCCCCTCTAAACCCCATCACTCTACCCATAAAAAAAACATAAAAAAAAATTTGACTTATCCCAAAACCCTTGATAACATATTTTCAAGATAGGGAATGAGACTGAAAACCTCCTCCCTCCTGACAAGGTAAAGGCTTCTTGAAACATCCACCGAAAGGGTCGCTGACTCCTCGATGGGTAAGGCAAGAAAACCTTCTAAGTAAGTGCATGAATCCTACCCGACAAGTAGCGTCAAGAACGCAACGGACGGATGACCGCTTTGATGCCTTGTCTGTCTCTGATTGAGTGAAGCGTGACGAAAAGTGAACAACCCACGGACAACGAAATCAGTAGAGAGAAATAAATGAAAGTAAGGTTCATTGATTTAACAAGCGTATTAGTTGAGTAACTTAGTCAATTAGTACGCTTGATTACTTCAATAAGCAATGAAGTATGAAAGAGAAAGGGTAACAATATGACACAAAGAGAAATAGCTGAGACTATCAATCAACAATTAAACTGGGCAGGTTTACCTGTTCGCTGGTCTTGGGGCATTCATGCTCTGAAGGCATTGCCTCCAAAGGATGGCATGAGAGGCGGTCTGCAATTCGCTGTGAATGGAGCGAAGCACAAAGGCCATGTCCGAGTGTGGCTTACGGGTGGCGATGATTACACCATCGAATTAGGCCACCTGAGAGGATCTTTTAATGTAGCATATTCGGTGGATGGTATTTATTGTGACGAACTTGCTACGACTATCGATGGAATGGTGGAAACATGAATAAAATGATCAAGGTTTTTGTTTTAATTCCTAACGATTGTGAATTTTCCGTACAGTATTTTGACGATAAAGAAAGCGCGGAGCAATGGGCGAAAACTTATGAAAGCGGAGCCGACATCATCGAAGATATTGTACCGGAAAAAGTAGTGCGAGAAAAAAGAATGAGAACAGCGAGGAGAGGATATCGCATATGAAAATTAAAACAGGTTTGTATGTTTTTAGGGTAACTCTCACTAATGGTATGATGCATGAGATTTACAAGCTTTACAAATATCCAAGAACATCGAAGGGTGCGAATGCTTACCTGACAAGATGGGTCAATAAAGTTTGCAAGCGAGAGGAACTTGAATGGACGGAAAAAGAATGGGCATGGGTAGCAGAATGAAAAGGAAAGAAGAGTATGAAAACATTCTCAAAAAAATTGATATCGATGCTTTTGATGGAGATTATCGAACGGCTATTGAGGACTTCGCTGAGAAGAACAAGATACCTGAGGATCTCACGGAGAGTCTTATCTATTATCAGGAATATGTAGATAATTATGATCTTTTAACTATGAATGTGAGAAAACAGTATGAAGCAATGTTCTAATGTTTTCGTTTACAGGAACCTGCACTATCGGGATAAGGTGGTGTATAGTGTACGAAATGAGTCCACTAAACGGGTATCATTTCATTCGAGTCTTGTGTACTTGTATGATGTTGTCTTCAAAGTAGGAAAGGCAGGACAAAGTAGAGTGCGCAAAGAGAAGCGAAAGAATGTCCATGCAGGGGTCAAAGGATCACTTGCTCCGATGGGTTTGGACTTATGGTTCGGGCCTTTTGTACAGGTGCGATACAATCCTTATGAAACGGGAACCTTTGTGCGGTGTGACAATGGCGAACCCGTGCATCGGGCTAAGAAAGTATTGATAAACGAACAGGGTGTATTCTGTTTTGGAATAGAGGAGTGAATATGCAAACGATATGGATAGATGCGAAGAGAAAAGATGGAACACTTTCGAAGGTGCCTATCATTTCAGTGACCTCAATGGAATTCAATGATCTCGAAAACGATAATGTCGGGATGTGTTTTGCTTGTGGTGAGTTAATGTATAATGTTGAGCCTGATGCGACACGGTACAAGTGTGAAGAGTGTGGTCAGTTAAGAGTGTTCGGTCTTGAATATGCAGTGTTGCATGGGAGAATGAACATCGTATCAGAAAATCAAATGGAGTAAGGAGAAGTAAAATGAATGACATTAGAACACAATGCATCAATATGCTTGTCACTCGGATTGTCAATGATGCTTTGGAGAATAGAAATCAGGACACAATTATCGCTCATCTTTTAATCTTTGGTAAGAGTTATTGTCTCAGCGATAAAAATACCGAAGAACTTCTTGATATGGTGTGGGACGAATACCAAAACGAGTTTGAAGATAGTGAAGAGGCACAAGCTGTAGCCGAGCCAGACAAGGCAACGCTCGAAGCTTGGATCATGAAACAAACCCCGTATAATTGGCTGGGGCAAATGTGAGAGGATAAGATATGTATGAAATAAAAAACATTCCGGTGGCGAATGCCTCCGAAGATACCGGATGGATAAAGCATTCCGAAGGGCGGTGCTGGACTATGTGGACTCGCACGATAAAGACCGACCGTACTCCCGAAGAAGTCTCGGCTGAAGTGTATGCCAACAAAGATTACCCCGGATGGACAGGAGTAGAATGGTTCAGTCATGCATCAAAGAGTGGTGTTGTGGTATTACATAGCACTTGGGATTCGAGTGATTAGGAGAGAGCATGAACAAAGTAATTGAGAAAGAATTAATTAATAGCATTGATAATCTTTTGTATTATTACTACAATGAAGCAGAAAAAGAACAGACCATAGATTTTGATAGATTAAATGAACTGATGCACAAACTAATGGTGCGTCGAAAAGTTTTAACAATGATAGAAGAGGAGAAGAAAAAATGAAAACATTTAAATTTCATTCGGACAGTGGACATGGATGGTTAGCAGTGAAGCTGAATCTGCTCACTGAATTAAACATAGTGGATAAAATTAGCCAGTATTCATATCTGCGTGGACAGACTGTTTACTTGGAAGAAGACTGCGATGCTCGTGTATTTCACGAAGCGTACACTGCAAAGTATGGTGAGTATGAAGTAGAGACATTCTACTATGATCGACGCTCCCCTATCCGTAGTTATACTTCATTCACTGGTGATGTAGTGAAGCGCATTTTAAACAGTAAGAATCGTTTACCATTTCAATCAAAGGAGTAATGTATGACAGAGTATAAAATAAAATTAAGAAAGAAAATTATTGAAGATTTGAATGCTCAGAGTGCTTTGTTTTCTGAATCCGAGAAGGCTCCTCTGTCCGTGCTGATAGAAAAAATGATGAAAGCAAATGCGGATGCTGAGGAAGCAAATCGCATCAAGCCTGAAGAGGAGTCGGAATTTTGGGACATCATTCACGAATGTAAGTGGTCAAGTGATTTCAATTACAAGCGCATCAAAGAACATTTAATTTCTAAATACACCGCAAAATTCATGAATCGTTTTAGTCATTGGGTCGATGGTAAATTCAATGCCCTTGGAAAGGCTATTGATCGTTTCGAAAAAGCAAACGGTAAGGGAACTCTTCCTTACAGTGGCGATGATGGATGGTCGGATCTTCTCCATCATGTCATCGGTAATGGTAAAGAATATTACGAGACCGCAATCTCTGATCCATCAATACTGCGCCAATTAAAAGTGGAAGAATCATTTTCATATGCCATTCCGTTTTGGACTGACTATGAAAAAAAGGTTTGACTTTCAGTCAAAATATAATGTATAATCAAAAAGAGAAAGGTAGAATATACATGTCTAATGTAATTAGTATTATCCCCAACAAAACAGAAATCGTTACTCTTGATGCGAAACACACAAGGGTATCAGAGAAATATCAACTCATTCCTACAAAGGAAATTGCTCAGAAGTTTTTCGATCTTGGATTCAAGGTCGATGAGTACAAGAGTGTGAGGGTCAGAGATGCTTCCCGCCAAGGGTATCAAAAGCACTTCGTTAGACTCTCGCACCCTTCACTCCTTACTACGCAGCATAATGATGTGAAGCTCCAATTGCTTGTGACCAACTCGCATGATGGATCATCCTCATTCACCATTCAACTCGGTATCTTCCGACTCGTATGCTCGAATGGATTGGTAGTGGGTACAACCTTTGAGAGTGTGTCTATCCGTCACACGAAGAAAGCAGTGATTGAAATTGAACCTGCGGTAGAGCGCATCGTTGCTCAGGTGGCGAAGCTTGATCGATACTTGACTGCGATGAAGAACACCAAGCTCACCGATGAACAGATGAAAGAGTTCTACCAGAAGGCTGTCGCCATTCGATATCAGGATAACAAATACAGTGATGTAGACATCTCTTCTCGGCGCTCCGCTGATGATGGCAATGATCTCTTTGTTGTTTACAATCGGACTCAAGAAGCTTTGATGCGTGGTTCTCAGGTGCGTCTAACTAACGGACGCTGGAGACAATCTCGTGCCATTCGTAGCATTGATAGAGATCGCACCATCAATGAGAAGCTGTTTGATCTCGCTTGCGAGTACTTGGACGAGGCACTCGTAGCGTAACAACCACAAGCCCCCTGCTCGAAAGGGTGGGGGGTTATTTGGAGGATGCAATGGATTACAAATTAAACAACCTTAGTTATTTTGAAAAGGATCTCTTAATCAATTGGTTCTTGTACCATATGTCAATGGAACAGCGTTACAATCTCATGGAGAACTTCCCGAAGATCTATTTCAAAATGACCGGAGTGAAAGCGAAGATTTGGAAAGAGGAGAACGCAAATGAAAGGAATGATTATGCTGAATAAACTTTTAAATTTATTTGGATATCACGCAATTGTTGTACCTACACCAACCGCAACAAGTATCTATGATGTAACTCGGTACTGGTCACAAGAAATCGGATTCGATTCTGAGACAGATCAAAAAATTTTTAATCAGGTAACAAATCTTTTTAATATAAAAGGAGAACGCAAATGAACGAAACAATGAAGTCTAATATGGAAACTGCGCAGAAGTTTTTCGAACTGTGCAACATCATGAGTAATGACCGCTCGCTCGCCGATCATTTTAATTTGAAACTAAAAGTAAAAGAGGAAGAATAATATGTACGACTTTATTAAGACAGAAAAACCTACAGGATTTGTTGTTCGTGATAAGAACAAATACTACTTCAAACGAGGGAAAACTTTGGCAACAATGAAAAATACTCCGTTTGTTATCGATGCTATGATTTTTAAAACAGAGAATCAGGCAAATAAAAAATTGAGTGCATTCATGGACAAGAATTTGTTCACTGTTATTCCGGTAGAAACTTTGTACCATGAAGCATACTACTTCGATGGGAAGAAGTTCACAAAAGGATATGGCCCTTATCCTATTAATAAAAAGAAAGCGGTAGAGATATACAAGGAAGACATTGAAACTCAGATCAGTGAGATTAAATGGGATATTGAAAATCTACAATTTAATGTCGAAGAAGTTGAGGATGAAATAGCGATATTAAAAAAACAATTGTTGAAGAGGAAACAGGTGCTCGCCAAAAATAAAAAGGCTGCGATGCCGAAGATCAAAGCACTGAAGAAACTAATTAAACAAGGGGAACGCAATGCGAAGCTTGCGTAATGGGATAAAAATAAAATGATGATATTAGTGTTATGCATTCTTTTGTTGTTACTGCTGGTTAGTGGTGCCTCAGAGATTTTGTTTCTTGTATCGAGTCTCTTGTGTATTCTTATACCGATAGCATTTTATGCTTTTCTTCTTTTCTACGGAAGAGTATAATAAGATTAGGGCGAGGCATTATCTTTCTACTTTTCTCAGATGTCTCGTCTTAAATACTTCGGGGGATGCGGTAATACCAATTCTTCATAAGCAACCGTATCCTCCGAATGTATTAAAAAGGGGAAACATCATGGAACGGGAAACATTCAGAAGAAATGTAAAGCATTCACCACTCTGCACTTGGGATGGTAAATCTCGAATACTGACAATGCATGTGGGAAGATGTAGAGCGTGTGACGACATCAAAGAAATACGCACGATAGGAAAATCCAAAGGCATCTACGGAATTGATAGAAAAGAAATGAACAAATTTTGTTTAAGCTTTATCGAGTGGGCTATTTGTACAAAGCATACGAACCCATCTTGTGCGTGCGGAAAACCCGTACTGCAAAGAAGCTTATGAGAAAGATACAATGGGTAGTGCTCGACAAGACAGGTAATGTATTGGGCATTTTCTCCACTAGAAAAAAAGCCTTTCAGTTCTTTGATGAAAGCGAAATTAACATTACCAAATTAATATGGAATGGTTTTTATCATTCCGAAAAAGCTTTAGAATATGATCCATATGCAGAAGGTAAATTAAATATCTACGATCCAATGTTTTAACTCACCTCATAGACCATCAAAATGCATTCTCTGCGCCATTAGTTCATCGGTTAGAATGCGGGTCTTATAAACCTGAGGCGCATGGTTCAATTCCATGATGGCGCACCATTAATAAGGAGAAGTAAAATGAAAACAGAATATCTTTGTATGAACATTAAAGGTGTGCCACCACTCAAGCGCATTGGTCACAATACCAGAAAAGGTAAACCTAAAAATCATGTGTACAAATCTATCATCAATGATAATGTATACTACATTGTGAGATTGAATAGATCTAATAAACAACTCACGAAGTATTTTAAGACCAGAAAAGAAGCTAAAGAATTCGTTCAGCTTTTGGCTTCAAAAAGAGTATGGGACTAAGGGGATAAGATAAGGGGTGGGGGTTGCAGTTTAAGGGGAAAAAGTTAATACGATTTAAGGACAATACTTTTTGCTGGAATGATAACGGATGTTTTTCCGATATTGTTTCTTTACCAAAAGCCATAGCACAAGGTACTTGGCATCTAAAAATTGATCGTAAAGAAATTGATAAAGCTTTGAGTTTTTTGGGTGAAAGTAAAACTCATCATTCCGTTGCTTTATTTTCTTCTTTAGGTCATTTCTTGTATGCTGATCAAATTGATATGGAAGAGGAAGAGTGTGGAAAATAAAATTGGTAGATATGTTGGCATAGTAAAAAGATGGGATCACGAAAGATGTTTTGGTTTCATAGCCATGCTTTCAAAGGATCGTCATCTTACAAAAGAACAACTCGTTTTCATTCATAGCGACGAGATAAAAGAAGAATATAAAAATCTTTTTGAAGAACAAGTAGTAGAATTTGATTTGTACCAAAACAATATCAACGATAAGAAAACCGCATTTAAAGCTAAGGAAATGAGGCAAATTCGATCGGGGTACAAATTATTTTCCAGCGTAAGTCGAGGGTCGGAATTT
>B570J29032_109959588_pt1 | contig 35586 bp, 29 predicted proteins | sample LakMenEpi16Nov12_FD_29032 | JGI IMG/M metagenome (IMG submission 29032) | reverse complement strand
CTTCAATTGTTTTGATTATTAAATGTTTTCCATTATTCATTAATTTATCATGTAAGCTTCCCGCTGTCTCATTTTCTTCAATTTCAACTTTTTCCTGAAACAATATATTTCCGGTATCGATTTCGTGTTTCAATTTAAAGGTAGTTACACCTGTTGTTTTTTCGCCATTAATAATTGCCCAGTTTATTGGTGCAGCCCCTCTGTATTTTGGTAAAAGCGAGGCATGTAAATTATAAGTACCATGTTTTGGCATGTTCCAAACAATTTCAGGAAGCATTCTAAACGCTACTACAATTTGTATGTCTGCATTTAATGATCGTAATTCCTGAATAAATGTTTCACTTTTTAAATTTTCAGGTTGTAAAACTTTTAAGCCGTGCTGAAGAGCAAATTGTTTAACCGCACTTTGTTGTAATTGCTGTCCTCTGCCCGCGGGTTTATCCGGCGCAGTAATCACTCCAACTACCTTATAGTTTTGTTTAATAAGTTCTGCTAATGAGGCCACCGCAAATTCGGGTGTTCCCATAAAAATTATTTTCATTTTTGATTGATGTTATCCGGCATCAAATATAATTCTAATTAGTTACACGCTAAGCCAATAAATAAATTTTAAAACAATGGCTCTATTTTTTATGAATAAATTATCAGATGTATAATTATCGCTGTATACAATAAATAAATCACTCATTGGTTTAAACCGCCATTGAAGTCTACCATTAAAATTCATGTTTTTTGCCTGACTGTTGTATTGACCAAATAAGGTTAAAAATAAACTTTTAGAAAAAGTAAAATCTATCCGAGGGCTTATAAGATTTAAGGTAACAGGTTTATCAAGATAACTTACTTGTATGTCATCTCTTGTATAGTTTACTGAAAAAATAGCATAGTGCTTTAATCGATAACTTAACTCCAAACCGTATGAGAACTTTGTGCCTGAAAAATACGAACCGATATTTGAACTTATAGCGCCGTATAAATGTCGACGAACGTTGCTTCCTAATTTGATTGCAGCATTTTGGTAATAATAATCTCCGGCAATTAATTTTTTGGATTGTCCACTAAAGGTAACATCTGTGTTATAAAGTAACTTAGTATAGTTGGTGTTATAATCAAGGTTAATATATGCAGAGTTGTTAAAAAAAATATCTATCCCTGGGTTTATTAAAAAATCTGTATTAACGAATCTTTCATTTCTATAATGGTCACCATAAACATTTGGTGTAATTCTATTGATAATTGATTTTTTCGGATAGAAATTATATTTTATCCAGGGTTCAAAGCGCCAATAACTTAATCGTTTAATTTGGTTGGAAGAATCTCTTTGAAAAATACGTGGTGTAAAACCAACTTCGGCGTTATAATTTTTATCTACATACTCGTGATTCCAATCTAATGTGAAATTTCGAGTAGTGTAATCTAACCAAGAGGCGTGGGCAAATGCATTATTATTGAAATTATTGGAAAAGGAATGATGGTAAAATATTTTCCCGTTTAATTTATTGTCGGCACTTGAAATGTTGAAATCCAATCCGGCAACCCTGTTAAAATTTGTAGCCGAAAAACCTGAAGAATCCAATTGTTGCCTGTTTACAAAAATAGCAGATAGGTTACTTCTTTTGAATACATTACGCGATGCAGCTGCCACCAAATAGTTTTGTGAGTACACATCTTGAAAGTTAAATGATGTTTTGGCTGTTTGTATGTTCATTAAACCTACACGCCAGTTTTTATTTGGTTTGCCGCTTAACCTTGCGCCTCCAACAATTGGGATGATGTTTCCGTCATCTAATCCAATTCGTCTTGAGAAAAAAGGTCTAATTTGCCTGAAACCGAAGCGTTCAAATAAATCACTATTCTCAATAAAGAACTGTCTTTGCTCAGGAAAGAACAGACTAAAACGAGTAAGGTTTGTGATTTGCCTGTCAACTTCCACTTGACTAAAATCCGGATTTATGGTTAAATCAAGATTCAGGGAATTACCCAACACAATTTTACCATCAGCACCAAAATTACCTTCAATTAAATTTTTTGAATTGGTCGTATAATCTTTTGTGAAACGTCCAATAGAATATGGTATGATAGAGATATTACCACCGTTTTTTTGCGGAGGTGTTTCAAATTCCAGAGAACCCATGAAGGCAAGTGATGAGATGTTAAACTGTCTTGGCACCTTTACCCATGTGCTGTTTTCATTTCGTTTTAAATCATTTCGAGCAAAATTTACTTTCCATTCTTTTAACTTTTCCTTAAACCTTAAGGTTTTAAAAGGTATAGCCATTTCTACACTCCAATAGTTGGCGTAGCGTTTTACTTCTGTGAACCATTTGTTGTCCCAATTAGTTGTAACGCCTTGGCCGCCGCCCATCGCAATTAAGCCTTCGCGTTGCACGCCATATGGATTTACACCAAAACTGAATCCATTTTGTCCATCGCTAAATGGATCTATACTAACAACAAAAGCATCGCTGATTGGATATGAAAAATCTCGTTTTAATGTTTGAACGATGTATTTTCCTGGTAAGGAGTCATAACAAATAGCAGCAATATAAAGATACTTTGCGTTATAACACATTTTCACCTCAGTTTTTGATAAGGCTATGGACGTATCGTCTGGAAAGTTTTCCCAAAAATCTCCGCTTGGTTTACAAAGTTGCCAGATGCTATCATTAAGAACCCCATCAACTTTAATATCCGAAGTGATATATTTAGCTTGAATGCTTTTGGATAAGTTCTGTGCATAACCAGTGTAAAAAAAAGCAATGAATATTAGACTAAAAATGGATTTCAAAATAATGTTGGAAATTACTCAAATTTTGAGGATATGCATAAAAAAAGAGGTTGTCCAATGAACAACCTCTTTTTATTAAAATGGTTTAAAATTATTCTAAAACAATTTTCTTGGTTACCTTATCAACTTTGTTAGATACTGTAACAAAATAAACACCTTTAGCTTTTCCGGCTAAGTTAATGTTAGCTATGTTACTGTTGATGATTTTTTCAGAAACGATAACAGAACCTAAAACGTCTACTACAACTAAATTATAATCGCCATTTGTTGGTAATGTAATGTTTAAGTTTCCATTAGTTGGGTTAGGAGAAACATCAGTAAGGTTAGCAAATTTAGTTTCATTAATACCTACACAATTTTGAACATCAATTGTTCGAGTTGTAATAGAAACACCAGAAGCATTACCTGCTCTTAAAGTAATTGTATAAACTCCAATACCACTTATTGTAATTGATGGAGAAGCAGCAACTGCATTAGGCGCAAAAGCAACACTTGATGATGGAGCTGTAGACCATGTATAAGAAATTGGCCCAGGACCAGTTGTACTATTATTAGGTGTAACAATTGCAGTTGAGCATAAAGCTGCAGGTATAGAGAATGAAGGACTGGCAGTACAAGAATTTACTGTAATAGTTTTACTAACAACAACAGATCCGGCAACACTTGATGCTAATAAATTAACTGTGTATGTTCCACCGGCGCTGAACGTAATGGCAGGACTTGTTGCATTGGCATTAGGGCTTATGGTAACACCGGCTGCAGGAATGGTAGACCAAGTATAAGTTGGAGTTGGTGTTCCTGTAGTAACGTTGGTAAAGTTTAATGCTACATTATTACATAACGTACCGGAAGGTACTGTAAAATCTGCCGTTGGAGTAGAGCATGCCGTTACATTAATTGTTCTGCTGCTGCTTGAACTTGCTGATGAGTTTGTAGCAGCAAGCGTTACAACGTAATTACCTGGAGCAGTGAATGTTAATGTTGGATTAGTTGCCGTTGGTGCCGAAATAGTGGCAGCAGGAGAAACTGACCAAGAATAAGTAACAGTTGAGTTACCTAAAGACCAGTTAATTGGATTAACTGTTGTAGAAGGTGATGTAAAACATACAGCACTTGGAGCATTAAAAATAGAAGTAGCACCGTTGAATTTGTAAATACCACCGGTAGGAGCAGTTTGAGAAGTTTGGAACGTCGCAGCCCATCCGGAAGTTGCATCAGAGAAATCGATTGCTAAGTATGGAATAGCACTACCTCCCCAGTTGGTCCAGGTAAGCCCACCATCACTTGAGTAAGAGAGGAAACCTGAAGTAGCTGTTGTGCTGTTAGCAGCGCTTACAAACACATTTGTGCCCGGTACACCGGCAACATCGTTTCTTCCAAAGTTTGGATCAATCGAAGTTACTTTTGTCCAAGTAGCACCACCATCAGATGTGATGAATTGTTCGAAAACTCCTGGAGTAACAGAAGTATTAAATGCCGTACAAATACCCATGTTCGCATTGCAAAAAGCAATATCGCTTACCGAAATACTGGCAGACGGCGCACTTGGTAATACACTTACGCTCCAAGTTAAACCTGCATCTATTGAGCGGAAAACGCGACCCTTATTTGTACCAAACCAAAGGTTGGTTGTACCTTGTTTTTCGTAAACATTAACTAAAAAGTACTCACCAGAAGTTGGGTTTGGAATATTGGCACCAGGAACAATTGTCCAAGTTGTACCGCCATTGTTGGTTCTCCAAATTTCATATTCATTAGCATTTCCAGGGTGGCCGTCACCTTGTGCAACACCAATTGAAGGTGTTAAGAAAGCAACTACATTGCAGAATGAAGCTGAGTTTGTAAACATACCGGGAGCAGTCATGTTTTGCCAAGTTGCGCCACCATCAATTGTTCTGTGGATAGCTCCTTGAGCACCGGGACCTTTTAAATATGCTGATACCCAAGCAGTATTGGCATCAATAGCATCTAAATTGGCTATTACGTATGTATTGGTGTCACCAACTGCCGGGTTTAATGTACTTGCATACACTGCACCTGTATTAAACGTTGTTCCACCATTAATTGTTCTGGAGAAATTAACAAAGTTTTGGCTTACGTTAGCACCACTGTAACCAATTGACCAAACTACATTTGAATTAATCACATCCAAAAATTTGCTCGAAAAACTTGCAGCTAAAGTATAATTAGTGTTTTGCAAGGTTGCCCATGCCGGACTCGGCACCTGAGCATTGGCACTTAATAATGCGCCAGCTGTTAAAATTGTAAGTAGTGTTTTTTTCATCTTTTTAATTTTGTTAATAGAATACTAAATTAAACAAAATTCTATTATGATTGTTCTTTTTTTTAAGTTTTAACACCGTATTAATCCCCTATATTTGCCTAAAATTTATGAAAATAGAAACTGATATTGTTATCATTGGCGCCGGTCCTGTTGGATTATTTGCAATATTTGAAGCCGGCTTACTAAAGTTAAGATGCCATTTGATTGATTACTTGCCGCAGGTTGGTGGTCAATTATCTGAAATTTATCCTAAAAAACCAATTTATGATATTCCGGGCTACCCTACAGTTTTAGCCCAAGAGTTAATTGATAATTTAATGAAGCAGGCAGAGCCTTTTAAACCAACATTCACTTTAGGGGAACGTGTTGAGAAACTTGAGAAGAGAGGAGAAAGAGATTTTGTTGTTGAAACTAACTTGGGGACAAGCGTTTTTGCAAAGGTAGTTGTAATTGCCGGTGGATTAGGTTGTTTTGAGCCTAGAAAACCAGAGGTTAGTGGACTTGAAAAATTTGAGAATGGCAAAGGCGTTAACTACATGATTTTAGATCCTGAAAAATACCGTGGTAGCAAAATGTTAATCGCTGGAGGTGGGGATAGTGCTTTAGATTGGACTATTTTTCTTTCAGAAGTTTGTAGTGAATTAACCTTGGTGCACCGCAGCGAAAGTTTTAGAGGTGCACCGGATAGTGTTAACAAGGTGATGAAGCTTGCAGAATCCAAAAAAATTAATCTACTACTCAACAGTGCAATTGAAAGTGTTTCCGGTACAGATAGATTAGAAGCTGTTCAAATTAAGAATATTAAAACAAACGAAGTTAGTAATTTTGATGTGGATCATCTTATTCCATTATTTGGTTTAAGTCCAAAGCTTGGGCCGATAGAAAATTGGGGGTTAAATTTGGACAAAAACGCTATTGAAGTAAATACAGATGATTATAGTACCAATGTAGAAGGGATTTATGCAATTGGAGACATTAACACTTATAAAAACAAATTGAAATTGATTTTATGTGGTTTTCATGAAGCTGCGTTAATGAGTCACAGCGCTTATAAATATATGAATCCAGGGATTAAATACACAATGAAATACACAACGGTGCAAGGTGTTAATGCCTTTTAGAACAATGACTAATTTAGTTGCATGATGCTAGCTGATTCAAAGCCTATGCTATCTGTGCTTAGTAAAAAACTTAATCAGTATGTTGCAATTTAAGATGAAGGTCTTTAAGGCTTGTTTTACTTATTTTTTTCCTTCTCTACACCATATTTTGGTTCCTTCCAGCCGGCAATATCACGTATAACTACCGAAGCACAAGTTAAACCAAATGCAGCGGGTAAATAAGAGATTGTTCCATACGCAGAGCGTTTGTAATTGCTTCCATCTGTTCTCATGATGGAGTGTTTCGCGGCAGGTTCGTCGCTAAATACACATTTTATGCCTTTGTAAATATTCATGTAGCGGAGTCGTTTTCTAACATAATATGCCATCGGACAAATTCTGGTTTTAGCTAAATCAACCACCTTAATTCTTGTAGGGTCCATTTTACCGCCGGCACCCATACTACTGATGATTCGTTGATTATTGTAATAAGCAGTTTGTATCAAGTAAAGTTTTGGTGAAATGCTGTCAATTGCATCTATAACGTACGAGAATTTATTTTTAAGTAACAGCTGCATTTCATCGGGATTCTTAAATCTGTCAATTACATCCAATTTAATTTCAGGATTGATTAATTGAATTCGTTCACCCATTAAGAGAGCTTTTTTCATGCCATGTGTACTGCTTAAGGCTTGTAATTGCCTGTTTCTATTTGTAGGGTCAACAACATCTCCGTCAATAATAGTCATGTTTCCAATACCACTTCTTGCAATAGCTTCTGCGGCGTATGAGCCTACTCCTCCCAAACCAACTATTAATACATGAGCATTATTTAATTTCTCTAAGCCTTTGGCGCCAACCAACAAGCTTGTGCGTTCCATCCACTTTGTATCCATTTGCGGTAAATTAAAAAGGCTATTTCAGATACTGAAACAGCCTTTCATAAGGTTTGTATTTAATTAATAAGTAGAAAAACCTTGCTTATCACTTACTTTATGTTCAATAAGAAGGCCAACACAAGCGCCATCTGCAGCTTTATGTTTATCTTTTTCTGTTGCACCTTGAGGCACAACCACTTCAATAATTAATTGACGCGTACCAACGCTCTGAAACTCGAACACTTGAGTATCTTCCGCAGTAGCATTATCAAATAACAATTCATTAGTTCTAGAATCATAAATTTTGTAATTTACTTTATCACCAAGAACAGTTTCACAACAAACCGAAATTCTGTAATCCATGTTTTTGTAAATTACACATCGTAATTTGCTAACCATACCTTGATTAAACAAACCACTTTTACTTTGGGCATTGTACTGCCATTTTTCGCTTTTACCTTTTTCTAAAACACAATATTTTTTGTGGAAATTACTACAAACTCCAGCCTGACTGAATGCAGATGAAGTAATTAAAACTGCAACGATTATACTTAAAAGTTTTTTCATAGGATTCATATTTAATTTTTAATGTTAGAATTTTAAAACGCTTACTTTATTTGAGCATAGCCGTTCCTAATTGATTTAATTTTTTCTTTAATGGCGTTGTAGTTTTCTTCAGTGATATTTAACTGTTTTCCACCTGCTAATATTTTGGTTTTTGAAGCTTCTGTTTGCTTGGAAGCTTCTGCCTCTTTTTCCGCAATTTTGTTGAACTCAGCCAATAAGCCTTCAAAATCAGCTTTCACGGCAGCTACATTAGGGTCAGATTCATGTTTTTTGAAAAATTCAATAATGTTTTCCAATGTGTATTTTTGGTCGGCTAAACGGTCAATAATAGGACTGTTGGCTTTATATTGAGCAAGCTGAGTAGCAATGTAAATACTCTCGATCCATCCACCTGCAACAACACATGCTAAAGTTGGTCCTTGTTTACTGTCCTCTAAGGTTTCAAATGATGAGAAGTAAATATCATCTGTGATTAAAGCCAACGAATCCGGCTTACCTAAGTTTTCTTGCAATCTTTTTAAGATTTCGGGTTTAATTGCAGTGGAAACACCAATTTGGTCGCCTAAGTTTTTTACAACCGGGAAATACTTTAATGCTTCAGCACCAATTTCAAAGATACTACAGTAGCTTAAATCACAACTGTAAATACCAAAGTTAAGAGCTTTAGCTTTTGCATCTGAATAATTTTTGGCGTTTGAAGCAGGATTTAACATTTTTGTATCCTTACTGGTGTTACCAATCATTTTGATGAATGTTAACATTTCGCCGGGAGAAGGAACTTGAAAGAATGTTTCTGAAATAGGAGAAACTTTTGTTTCATCTACTTTCGCAGTATCGATGTTTTCTGTTTCATCCGTTTTGTCTGAATCGTTTCCGCAAGATGTAAAAGAAACCGCAGTAGCGATAGATAAGCAAAATAAAATTGATTTTTTCATTTTATTATTGATTTTTTAACTGTTGATTAATTTATTTACGAGTGAAGCGGCTTCATGAAACTCAATTGCTGAATATACTTTTAAACCACTATCATCGATTAATTTTTTTGCAATGTCGGCATTAGTTCCTTGTAAACGAACGATAATAGGAACGTTGATATTACCCATATTTTTGTAGGCATCTACAACACCTTGCGCAACACGGTCGCAACGAACAATACCGCCGAAAATATTTACTAAAATAGCTTTAACGTTTTTGTCTTTTAAAATAATTCTAAATGCTTTTTCAACACGCTCAGCGTTTGCTGTTCCTCCAACATCCAAAAAATTGGCAGGCTCACCACCACTTAATTTAATAATATCCATAGTTGCCATTGCTAATCCGGCACCGTTAACCATGCAACCAACATTCCCATCTAATTGTACATAGTTTAATTCTGCTTCACGCGCTTCAACATCAATTGGATTTTCTTCTGAAATATCGCGCATAGCTTCGTATTGCGGATGACGATATAAACCATTTCCATCGAATGTTACTTTGCTGTCAACTGCAATAATTTTATCGTCGCTTGTTTTTAAAACAGGATTAATTTCAAACAAACTAGCATCAATACTTTCATATGCTTTGTACAATGCTGTAACAAACTTTGTCATTTCTTTAAATGCATTGCCGCTTAATCCTAAATTAAAAGCTATTTTGCGAGCTTGGAATGCTTGCAAACCAACACGTGGATCAATCTCTTCTTTCCAAATTTTTTCAGGTGTGGTTTCCGCAACATGTTCAATGTCCATACCACCTTCTGTACTGTAAACGAATGTGTTTCTTCCTTTAGCTCTATCAAGTAAAACACTCATGTAAAACTCTTTGGTTGGATTAGCACCAGGGTAATAAACATCTTGAGCAATTAATACCTTGTGCACTTTTTTACCTTCAGCACTGGTTTGAGGAGTAATTAAATTCATACCGATAATTTGTCCGGCTTTTTCTCTCACCTCATCTAAATTTTTCGCTAACTTAACGCCACCACCTTTACCGCGTCCACCAGCATGTATTTGGGCTTTAACAACAACCCAATCGCTATTATAATCTGTTTTTAATTTTTTTGCTGCTTCTACTGCTTGTTCTGCTGTTTCTGCAACAATACCTTCTTGAATTGAAACACCGAAACTTTTTAAAATACTTTTACCTTGATATTCGTGAATGTTCATATGAAATAGTTATTAACTCTAATTATTGTAGCCTCAAATTTAATATTTTATTTTAAATATCCACTAATAAATAAAAAAACCCAATAATTTAACTTACTGGGCTTTAAATAATATTTTAGAAAGTGTTACCTGACAAGGGATACCGTTCCTTTTTTCTCGTAAACTGAACCGTCTTTACCCTCTGCTTTGATGATGTAAAAATAAGTTCCTGCAGGGCATTCAATACCTGAAAAGTTTTTACCATCCCAGGCAATATTTCCGGTGGTTGAAACTACATCATAAACTTTGGTTCCCCAACGATCAAAAATAACTGCCTCAATATTGGTTAGATTACTAGCTTTTACAAAAAACACATCGTTCGCTTTGTCATCATTAGGGGTAAAAATGTTTGGAATTTCTAATTTAGATGGTATATCAACTCTTATAACTTTTAAAGTACTATCAATACACTCACCCTTAGAGCTTACTAATAAAACTGTATATGTACCAGGATTTAAAAATGTAGCACTTGTTGAAACAGAATTAGAAATAGAGGTTGAAAAGGTTCCATTACCAAAACTCCATGATGAGATGACGTTTGAAGTAGGATTCAATGTGCCTGTAGAAGCGCTGGTATTATTAAAATTAACAGTTAGGGGTGCATAACCAAAATCACTGGAGGCGTTTAATCCGGCATTAATTAATCCTGGAATAACATTTAAAGTTGAGAATTCTGTACAGCCGGTTACATCATTAGTCACAACAAACTCATAAGTGCCTGCTTTGTCAACAGCCACTGTTGGACTGATTGCCCCTGGAGAGCATGTGGCACCAACCGGAGGTGTTATGAAACTTAATGGCGAGAATGAAGTTCCTTGTGGATATGCTTTGAATAAAACCGACCATGCTGATAATGAATTGCTAAGCGCTACGCGCACCGGCACTCCAACAACAGAAGCACTTACCGCACAATCTAAGGTAAAGTTTTGCGATGGGGCTATAACAGGCTTGGTATAATCGCCGTTAATTGTAACAACAGAGTTTGAGATACAGCCATTGAAGTTACCTTGAGTAATGATTGTTGAAGTGTTTGGTACAAGGATATCAGGAACAACTACTGCAACAACACCTGGACCACCTAAGGTATATAAACTTGAAGTGCCTACTGGAACTACAAATGTATTGGTAGCTGCTATTGCATTGGCAGTGCTTGTTCCAACATAAACCAAGGATACATTTATGCCAACAGTTGTTGTTTTACAAGAGAAGAAATTTGGAGTAGATAAATTAGTGACCATGCGAGGCAATAAAAAGTTTTGGTCAATTCCAACAGTTTGTGTGCTGCGACATGAATTAACTGTATTCGTTACAACTACCGTATATGTGCCATAAGAACCCGCACAATTACTACAAGTTGAAGGGCCAAAGCCAATACCTCCAATTGTGATGGAAGAACCTGTAGTTGTATTTGGAGGTGGAACAGGATAGTTCCATACGACGTTTGTATTGGCGGTGGTGCTGCTGCCAACCGCTTCAAACGAAGGTGTTCTGCACATTAAAGTGAAGGTAGGCAAAGTGTAACTCACATGTGGTTGAACCGTGTTAGCTATAATAAATACAGGTAAAGAGGTTTGACAACCACTAACAACATCTCGTAAAACAAGGTTCCATTGACCTGTTATGCTTGTCGTTAAACATGATGCGCCGGGTCCGCCACTGAATGAGCCCGAAGGTACAGAGGTGGTCATGGTAGGGCCGGGGTAAAAACAAAAATCAACAGATCCATTTACTGAAAATGGGGATCCGAAACAAAGCGTCGTAGTATGTGTTGGCGCGCAACCTACTGTAAAGTTAGTATTGCTGGTTGGAATAAATGTTGGAAAGGTTGTTGTGGTTACTACAGTAACCGTTCGAGTTTGTATACAGCCATTTACTGTGTTTGAGAAGGTGGCTATGTGTGTTCCGGGACCAAGGGCTTGAATAGAAATGGTATTTATGTAAACTGGACCTGGCACCAAACCAACAGTTGTAGAGGTAAACCATTGTATTTGCATGTTTGTAGTTGGAGTTATAGCTGTTGCTGTAAATGTTGGAGCATTTGAACTACAGTTAATGGTTACGGATGTTGGACTTACTGTACCATTAGGCGCTGTTGTGTTCATTGCAATTGAAAGGGTTTGTGTGGCAGTACAAGTATTAGACGGATGAGTTACCAAAACTGTGTATGTACCAACAGTTGCAGTACAAATACTTTGAGCATTGGATGTAAAAGTTGCGCCTGAGTTGGTCCAGAGATAACTACAATTAGCAGGCGTGGTTTGTGCTGTCATACAAACACTTGGTGAGGCGCATGTAATAGAAAAAGACCCTGTTGTATTTGTTACGGTGAGTGTTGGAGGAGTAACATTAATTAAATTAATACTTGTAGTTGCGGTACAGCCGCCCTGAGCAGTTATTGTTGCGTTATAGGTGCCGGCAGGTACGTTATTAGAGGTGAACTGCGTGTTAGTTAAAATCCCTGCAGGCGTTGGATTCCATGCTATAGTATAGGTTGGGACGGGGGTAGGAGGGAGAAAGTTTAGATTTAAATTAAAAGCATTGAATGGATTGGTGCAGGTAGCTTGTGTTAGAGTTGGTGCCACGGTTGGTCTTGGCAACACTGTAACAATTGCAGTAGCTGTTTGTGTTACAGTTGCTCCTAATGTATTTAAACCTGTTACTGAAACAACATAAGTAGTGGTTACAGCCGGAGAAACGGTGAAGCTTGGATTAGTGCTGGTTCCACTTCCTGGGTTAATAGAATAAACAGGACTCGTTAAATTACTGCTATTACTCGCCGTTATTACAGCCGTTGAACCGGCACAAATTGTACTACTGGATGCTAGGATACTACAGTTAGTTGAACCGGTTCCACCAATTTGATTAAAAATAATGTTTTGAGCAATGTTAGCGAAGTTGGTAATTAATACCATGTAATACGATCCGGCTGTTGCACCAACGATGTTGCATGTTTCAGTTGGGCTACTTGAGTAACTGCAATCTACAATGTTTGGTGTAGTTAAATTTGCACAGGCAGCAGATAAACTCGTGAAGGGTCCCCAACAAATAAAGTCAACGTCAGCTCCGCCTGAACCGGCAATGTAAAGGTCAAGATTACCGGGCGAACTAATTTGTAAATAATACCAAGCCGGGTTAGGCTGTGTGCCAAGGCAACCATAGGCAGGCCCCGATGGGGCAGCAGGTCCATTGACAGTTGCAGGAAAGGTTACGCCGGAAGTTCCGCCTGCACAAAAAGGTGCAGCGCTTGAACAAGTACTTTGCGACTTCGCTATGAAGCCAGCACATATGATTAAAAAAATGATTAATGTGTTTTTCATGGTAGATTGATTTAACGTTTCTTTGCAAATATAATGCCAAAAAAATAAAAGAGAACATATTTTGTTCTCTTTTACAAATAATTGGGCTATATTAAAGGCTGTTTAGGCTAATACTTGTCTTGATATTACAATTCTCTGCACTTCACTTGTGCCTTCGTAAATCTGAGTGATTTTAGCATCACGCATTAAACGTTCAACATGGTATTCTTTTACATAACCGTAACCACCATGTACCTGAACGGCTTCTGTTGTTACCCACATAGCAGTTTCACTTGCAAAAACTTTAGCCATGGCACTTTCTTTGTCCATAGGTAAATGATTGTCTTTTAACCAAGCACTTCTATAAATTAAAAGCCTGGCTGCTTCAATTCTTGTTGCCATATCAGCTAACTTAAATTGAATTGCTTGATGCTTGCTGATTTCCTTGCCAAAAGCTTTACGTTCTTTACTGTATTGTAAGGCTAATTCATACGCACCACTTGCAATTCCTAGTGCCTGAGATGCGATACCAATTCTGCCACCACTTAATGTTTTCATTGCAAATTTGAAACCGAAACCATCTTCGCCAATGCGGTTAGCTTTAGGAACTTTAACATCATTAAACATAAGGCTATGTGTATCACTGGCTCTAATACCCATTTTATTTTCTTTAGGACCAACTTCAAACCCAGGCATTCCTTTTTCTACGATTAAGGCATTAATACCTTTATGTCCGGCTTCAATATTTGTTTGAGCAATTACTAAATAAATGCTTGCACTGTTACCATTTGTAATCCAGTTTTTAGTACCATTTAATAAGTAATGGTCGCCTTTATCAATCGCAGTTGTTTTTTGTGAAGTAGCGTCGCTACCAGCTTCAGGCTCACTCAAACAAAATGCACCAATTTTTTCTCCTTTAGCCAAGGGTACTAAATATTTTTGTTTTTGTTCTTCCGTTCCGAACATTTCAAGTCCCCAACAAACCAAGCTATTGTTAACACTCATAATTACCGAACAGCTCGCATCAACTTTGCTTATTTCTTCCATTGCTAAAACATAAGAAATTGCATCCATACCACCACCACCGTATTTCGGATCTACCATCATGCCCATGAAACCCAATTCGGCCATTTTTTTAACTTGTTCAGTTGGGAATTTTTGGTGTTCATCCCGTTCAATCACGCCAGGTTTTAATTCATTTTGAGCAAAATCTCTTGCTGCTTTTTGAATCATTAAATGCTCTTCGGTTAGTTCAAACTGCATATTTCTGTTTTTAAAGGTTTATTAAGCGTTGCAAATATAACTTTGTAGAGGCATCCATCCAATTAAAATTATAATTATTTTCAACCCTAATTTATGTTCAATAACAATTAAAATGAAGGATAGTTTAGGATTAGGTTTAATGAGTGGTACTTCTTTGGATGGGCTTGATCTAGCATTATGTAGGTTTAGAATGATTAGGGGCAAAGTAAACTATCAGATACTGGATGCTCAAACTGTTTCCTATCCAAATCAAGTGGAATCATTTTTAAAATCTGCACATCAGCTAAGTGCAAGAGATTTTTTGGAATTTAACGTCACCTATGGTCAGTTTTTAGCAAAGTCTTGTAATCAATTTATAAAAAAAACAAAAGTTCACCCGCATTTTATTGCCAGTCATGGTCACACCATTTTTCACGAACCGGTTAAGGGATTCACAACACAGATAGGCTGTGGTGCAACAATTGCCGCTAATACCGGCCTCACAACCATATGTGATTTCAGAAGTTTGGATGTTGCTTTGAAGGGACAAGGTGCGCCGCTGGTTCCGATTGGAGACGAACTTTTGTTTGGCGATTTTGCTGCCTGCTTAAATATTGGAGGGATTGCCAATATTTCGTTCAATAAAAATGGTAAACGTATAGCCTATGATATTGCCATAGCTAATATCGCATTAAACTATTTATGTCAAAAATTAAGTTTGCCCTACGATAAGAATGGCCTGATTGCAAGGGAAAACGGTTTAGATCTTTACTTACTATCGACCTTAAATCAATTACCTTATTATACAAAAAAAGGCGCCAAAAGTTTGGGTAGAGAAGATTTTGAAAAGTCGATTCAGCCATTAGTGAATAAACTAGAGGTTAAAAACGCAATTTCAACATTTACCCATCATTTAGCCGAACAAATTGCACTTAATTTGAATAAACATAAAATACCGGAAGTGCTATGTACCGGCGGCGGAACGCATAATCAATTTTTGATTGAACTGATTCAAGCTAAAACACAATGCCGTTTGATTGTACCGGATCGTTTAATAATTGATTTTAAGGAAGGTTTAATTTTTGCCTTTTTAGGTTATTTGAGATTAAACGGTCAAACTAACACCTTAAAAAGCGTTACAGGTGCAAGAAGAAATAGTGTTGGAGGAGCCGTTTATTCCGGACGATAGATTTGCGGATGTTAACTGTTTGATAAGAATCATAAGATAATCTGATGATTATTAGTTGTGAAATTAAAATGATGACTTAACTTGCTTGAAAAATCAGATATGACACATTATGGAGAAGCGTTCACAGACTTTTTAAAGAAAGCAACGCAGAAAATTGAGGAATTACAAGTACAGGCAGCTCTTGGCAAGGCAGAGCTAACAGATTATTTTGAAGAACTCAAAAAAGAATCGCGAACCGAATACAACGATTTAAGAGCTAAACTAAATTCTAAAATTGAACAAGCCAAAGAGAAAAAAGACGAAATTAAAGGTAAGTTAGAGCATCTGGAACTACAACTCGCCTTAGGTAAGGCAGAAAGTAAAGAGGTTTTGGAGGAACAAAAGAAAAACTTGAAACAAGCCTTTAATGAGGTTAAGGATTTAATTGAAAAAACTTAATTTCTGTAGAGTACTTTCCTCTTTAATTACGTATTAAGACCCTTTATCAAAACCTTGTTCAAGTTTTGACATTAAATTATTATTCCGATTACACAAACATCATCCACTTGTTCCAATTTTCCTTTCCATGAGTCAAAAGTCGTTTTAAGAATCTCTTTTTGCTCGAACATTGATTTGGAGTGATGAGTTAATAAGAGTTCGTTAAGTTGTTTGTATTTAAATTTTTTACCTTTCGGTCCACCGAATTGATCAGCATAACCATCTGTGTAAAGATATAAAACAGCCTCATTAGATTTTTCGATGCTGTAAAGATTGAATGGCTCTTTGCGTTCGCCGGCTCCAACCGGCATACGGTCTGAAGGTAGCTCTTGTTGCACACCATTAATAATCAATATTGGTTTATTATTAGCTGCGGCATAGGTAATAGTTTTTGTCTTCTGATCCATACAAATCAATATTCCATCAAAACCATCTTTTTGTCCATCTTTACCCAAATTATTAGTTAAGCTTTCTCTTACAAAATCAAAAATTAAGTTTGGTTCTTCGATTCCTTTTTCATTAATTGCTTCGGATAAAAAGCCAATATTTAATAAACTCATAAATGCGCCCGGCACGCCATGCCCTGTGCTATCACACGCTGCTATGTAAAACTTATTATCTCTTTTAGTTGCCCAATAAAAATCACCTGAAACAATATCTTTTGGATTGTAATATACAAAATATGAATTAAGATTTTGATTTAGAAAATCAGCATTTGCCAGTAAGGTATTTTGTATTTTTTTTGCGTAGTTAATTGAGTCTAGAATTTCGCGTTGCTTTTGCTCTACTAGTATTTTTTGTTGCGTAATCAAGGTATTGGCTTTGTTTTTTTCCAAGTATCCTTTAATAACATAGAATAGAAGAATAAGAATAATACCTAAGATAACTAAAGTGATTCCGGTGTTCTTCTTTTGCGCAATTAATTCTTTTTCTTTCCCTGCAACTTCGAGTTGATATTTTAAAGAATCTTCTATTTGTCTTTTATTAAAGGCGTAGTTTAATTGCATTTCAGTAATTTCTCTTAACTTATCATCATTTAAAATACTATCTCCTAATTGTTTTGCTTGTTTGTAATAATTTAAGGCAGTTTTGAGGTCGCCAAGTTTTTCATATGCGCCAGATAGGTAATAAGACAAATCTCTTTCGGATGTTTTCACCTGAATTCGTTTCGCAAAATTCAAGGCTTTCAATAATGTGTCTATTGCATATTGAAACTTTTGTTGTTTAATTAATAAATTACCAATATAACTCATGTTAATAGCAAGACTATGTGTGTCATTTCTACTTTTCCAAATGGAATAAGCTTTTATTAAATAGGTTTGCGCAGAGTCCATTCGTTTTTTGTTTTCATGAATGATCCCTATATTCTCCAAATTGGCCGCCAAACCATAGTCGTTTTTGTTTTGTTTGTTTAAGTCTTTGGCTCTATGAAATAAACCAAGGGCCTCATCAAATTTTTTTTGATCCAGATAAATTAAGCCTAAATTATTATTAATGGAGGCTTGCCCACTCAATTTCCCTTTTTTTTGGTAAATCACCATGGCTTTATTATAAAATTCAAATGCTTTGTTGTAGTTTTTTTGAATAGAGTATATGATTGCAATACCATTATAACAACTTGCTTTTTTGATTTCAAAATTTTGATCATCTGCAACTTTAAGAGCACTTAAAAGAAATTCGTTGGCCTTATTGTAAATACCTTTTTCTCGGTACATTAAACCACATTCACTGTAAAAGGTGCATATGTATTTGGGCAAATTTAAAGCGATTGATTTTTTTAATCCAATGTTGTAATTATTTAAAGCAGAATCAATATTTCCGGAATAGTAAAATTCTTGTCCTATTTTTAAATAAGTGTTTAGGATAATTGTATCATGATTTTGATTTTTCAAACTATTTTTCAGTGAATCAATAGTTTGAGCATTCAACTTAAAGGAGAGTATAAGTATGAAACTATATATTATTAGTCTAATCACGAATTTGAGTTGAAAGTTAAGATAAAAATACAAGAGAAGCATAACACTTAGATTAAATTCTTTTTTTAATCAGATTTATTTATGATTTAAATAGATAAGTTTTGAAAGGGTATGGGAATTAATTATAAATAAGTGTCTTTTATATTTTTAAACCAATTACGCACACATCATCTACTTGTTCTAAATCACCTTTCCATTCATCAAATGATTGCTTTAAGAGTTGATGTTGATCATTTAATGATTTAGCACTATTTGCTAAAATAAGTTCATTTAATTGTTTGTATTTAAATTTCTTTCCTCCCCGATAGCTAATGGGTCCGCCAAACTGGTCGGCGTAACCATCGGTATACAAATATAAGGTATCACCCGGCATTGAGTTAATGGTGTATAACTTAAAATCTACTGAGCGCTCGCCAATGCCAACCGGCATCTTGTCTGCTTCTAGTTCAACAAGCTCTTTATTTTGAATCAGAACGGGGTTGTTGTTAGCAGCAGCATAGGTAATTTGTTTGGTTGTATGATCAATACAAATTAATATACCATCAAACCCATCTTGTTGCCCTTCTTTACTGATGTTGTCAATTAATCGCTGACGAACAAAATTAAATACCTCATTGGGTTTTTCAATTCCTTTTTCGTTAATGGCTTCGCTTAAAAAGCCAATGTTGAGCAAACACATAAATGCCCCGGGCACACCATGACCTGTAGAGTCGCAAACAGCCAAATAAAATTTATTTTCTTTTTTTGCGGCCCAGTAAAAATCACCACTAACAATATCTTTTGGCTTAAAGTAAATGAAATATTCTGCAATATGGATGTTCAAAAAATCTTCATGCGCTAATAGGGTGTATTGTATGCGTTTAGCGTATTGAATAGAACTTAAAATTTCTTCGTTTTTTGTTTCAATAATATGATTTTTCTTACCAAGTTCTTCACTTAGCCTACTCTGAACCTTGTATTTTTTGAAAATTGAAAAGGATAAAACCGATATAATTATTAACCCAATGATCGATACGGATAAAAGAAGCCTTTGTTGACCTGATTTTACTTTTGCAAGTTCTTCTTTGTGTTTTATTTCAGATAACTCAATTTCCATATTATTAATTTCGGATTGTAATAAACTATTTGAAAGTGCTTTAGAGTTTTGTTTATCGTTCATTTGATTGATGACTTGAAGTTGCAGTTCCCTGAAGTGATATGCATTCTTTAAATTTTGTATGGTAGGTTGTTTGGTGCTTAATTTGTGATAATAGCTCGCCTTTAACTCATAATTTTCTAACAAAAATTCTTTGTCTGATGAATCTTTGGCCGTGAGTTTAATTTTTTCAAGATAGGTTTTCGCCGAGTCGATATTGTCTTTTTCTAAATAACAAAATGCAAATAGTAAGTTATGAAAATAAAGGTTATTTTTTATTAAGTAGTCCTTGTAGTTAGCACTAGTGTTTTTTAAAACAATTAACGCATCGTTTTTCTTTTTTGAATTAACTAATGCATAAACTTTTTGTTTTATAAGCTTTATGTATAATCCGGTGTCGCGACGGTTAATACAATTTTGTTCAACCTTATTGTAATGGTGCAATGCAGAATCATTATTTCCTGTGGCTTTATACAAATTACCAATATTGTAGTTTAGATTATCCAATAAGGACTGGTTGGAAGTTTTTGAAGCATATAATAACGCAAGTTGATAATACCGAAAGGCATTTTTATAGTCTTTATCCCGTTTGTAAATTACACCTATGTTTGCAAGGGTTGTTGCCAAGGATTTAGAGTCTTTCAATTTTTTTTTCAATTCAAAGGCGCTTACAAAACTCTCAACGGCTTTTTCTTTGTCGCCAATTTCATCATAAATGGCTCCTAAATTATTATATGCTGATGCTAATCCTCTTTCGTAATTAAATTGTTTGCTAAGATAGATAGCCTGTTGACAATATTTAAATGCAGCTTTAGAAGAGTCTGATCTTAATAAATAAGCTAACCGATAGAGGCATTTTACTTTATTTGTGTCATTAGCGGTCTGATGCAGTAATGTTCGAATAGAATCGCTTTCTCTGTTTTGTGCAACAACAAGCAATGGCAAAATTAAATAATAGATAATTAAAATGAACAATCTAAAATTCATTCTGTTAAGTTAAAAATAAAAAAGTCTTCGTCACCGGATATTAAGTTAAATCTGTCCAGGTCGCTTTTTGGTTTTAATTCAAGGGGATTTAATCTAGCTAAACGTGCTGTATTTTGTTGATTTTCAATTTACTAAACATTTCTAGTGTTGCATAAAGTAAATTAACTACTTATTCGTCTACCTTTAGCATGGAGGCCCTATCAAAAGTTGAACTGATGACAGATACTAAACGTAGTAATTTAGCGAATTCCATTAAATTGTATGGCCAAAAGTTATTTGGATTCATCCGTTCAAAGGTAAACACAACCGAAGATGCCGAAGATTTGCTGCAGGATGTATGGTATAGGTTTTCGCAGCTTTCCAATTTAGATGAGGTTGAAAGTGTGAGTGGTTGGTTATACCGGGTAGCGCGAAACCTTGTTACGGATTTTTACCGTAAGCGTCGAGTGGATTCTATTGAAGATTTACAGTATGAAAATGAAGACGGTGAGTTTAGTTTTAAATCTATTTTACTTTCTGATGACGAGCAACAACCTGAATTAAAACAATTCAAAAATTTGTTTTGGAACGAGCTACTGAAAGCACTAGATGAATTACCTGCCAATCAAAAAGAGGTGTTTGTGAGAAACGAATTAGAGGAAGAAAGTTTGCAAAGTATTGCTGATAGTGTGGGTGAAAATTTAAAAACCATTATTAGCAGAAAGGGGTATGCCGTAAAACATTTACGAAAACGATTAAGTACACTTTATAACGAATTTATCAAAACCTAAATAAATTTACTATGATTAATACATCAACATTGCCAAAAAAAATTGCCAAAGGAGTTGGCATGGGTATATTAGCTGCAGCAGGGATTGCTGCCATTGGCTATATAGTAATGCTTTTATGGAACGCTATAATACCTGATTTGCTTAAGGTCGGTCGGCTTGGATTTTGGCAGGCCTTGGGCTTACTTGTTTTATGCAAATTGTTGTTCGGTGGATTTAAAATGAATGGCGGATATCAAAATAGAACAGGCAAACGTTGGAAAGAAAAATTTGAGGCCATGAGCGAAGAGGAACGTGAAGAATTTAAAGCGCGGTTGAAAGAGCGTTATGGAAAACATAACTGTTAAGGAACCTAAAATGTTAGCATTCATTAAAGTAAATGATTAATGGTTTCGTCTTCCTACTTGTAAACAATTAAATATAAATTAACATGAAACGTAAAATTTTAAAATTTGTAATTGGTGGTGTTGTCTTAGGTACTGCCCTATTTTTTGCCCCATTTTTGACATTAAAAATAGTGGCTTTGTTTTTCATTATTGGGGCTGTCATGAGAATGCTTTTTTGGCGAAGGGTATTCTGGTATGCTAAACCTATGCTGCAGGTAGCCTATACTGACAGAATAAGAAGCATGAGTGAGGAGGAGTACGAAGCTTATAAAATTAAAATGAATCAAACACACGCACAGTGTTATAAGCGTGGATTTAGGTCGCCTATGAATTCAGGAAATCAAACATTTTCAGAAACAAAGTGATGATCTATGCCTTTTAAAAACCATTAGTGGATTCGCAAGCAAGCTCCTGACTGTTTTGGCAGATTTCCTGCCGCGTTAATTATAGTTTTAACAAGTACGTGCCTATCGAATTAAATGTTGGTGTATAAATTACAGTATCCATTAAGAAGTAATTGACACATTAATTAAGAATAGTGAATAACTATTAACAGAAGTAATAGTTTGTTGGAAAGTATTTGTTAAAACAAAAAAAACAAGCTATTCCGGTAGTGATTTGTTAACGTTAGGATAATAAATGGCGCTTAATTTTGATCCGACACTAAACACCATTAACCGACGATAAGATTTAAGCACTATCGGGATACGGGAAAATTAAAAACCGAAGATGTTGCACTTCGGTTTTTTTATTTGATGGGTTTCTGATTCATTTTTTAGATTTTGATACCAATCACACACACATCATCCACTTGCTCTAAATCGCCTTTCCAGTTTTCAAAGGTTTCGCTTAAAGAGTTTTGTTGTTCATTGAGCGGTTTAATGTGATGCTTAATTAACAGTTCATTCAATTGTTTGTATTTAAACTTTTTGCCTTTTGGGCCGCCAAATTGATCTGCAAAACCATCGGTATACAGGTAGAGCATGCTGCCGGGTTTTGCATTAATATGCCTCAGCGTAAAATGCTCTTTGCGCTCGCCGAGCCCCACCGGCATTTTATCTGCACCTAATTCAGTCAGCTCATTGTTTTCAATTAAAACAGGTTGGTTGTTGGCAGCAGCGTAAGTTAGTTCACCGCTGATTTTATTCACGCAAATTAAAACACCGTCAAAACCGTCTTTTTGATCTTCAGCCGACATGCTGCTGATAATCCGTTGTCTCACGTAATCAAAAATTTCGTTGGGTTTTTGAAGGTGTTTTTCATTCACGGCTTCACTTAAAAAGCCAATGCTTAACAAACTCATAAATGCCCCCGGAACACCGTGTCCGGTTGAATCGCAAACAGCCAGGTAAAATAATTCTTGCGCAGTGCCGTTTTCATTAAGTGCATTTACAGAAGCTGCCCAATAAAAGTCGCCACTTACAATAGCTTTGGGTTTAAAAAAAATAAAATTGTCTTTTAGGTGCTCTGCAATAAATTGCCGGTTGGCCAATAAGGCATATTGAATTTTTTTAGCGTAGTTAATAGAGTCTACAATTTCTTTTTGGCGTGAGGCCAATTCAGAGGCTTTTTGTTCAATCAAAACACTTTTTTCATGGATGTTGTTTTTTAATTTACGAGTTCGGATAAACAGGTAAACAGAAATGACCAGTAAAATGGTAATGAGTAGGAGGGAGGTGAGGAGTTTTTTATTTTTCCCGAGGGCAGCGCTGGTTTTTTCTTTCTCAAAATCAATCTCTTTTTGCTTTTCGGTTTCAAGTAATTTTTTTTCGAGTTGAGCAATTTCATTAACCTTTTCAAGGTTAATAATGGAATTGTTGATTTTTGTTAAGGTATCAAAATAAGTGAGTGCTGCTTTGTAGTTTCCCATTTGTTTATAGGTTTCTACCAGCTCTGTGTAGGTTTCTACTAATTCGTGGTTAAGTTGATTGGCTTTACAAATGGTTTCACTTTCCAACAATATTTTTTCAGACTCCGGTAACTTGTTCATGTACCTGTAATTCCGGCCTCTAATCATGGTAATGGTGGCTTTGCTGTCAATCATGTTTTCATTGGAGGCAATGGTATAGGCTACACGCAACATTTTATCTGCTAAACTATACCGCTGCAACAACATCCAATACTTGGATTTATTCTGATAATAATAGTATTGATTATTTGGTGATTTATTCTTCAACAGTTGCTCAAGGCGTTCGAATGTTATGCGTAACTTGTTGGTGTCCTTTTCATCAAGATAGTAATTGGTTAAGTTTTGAAGTGAAGCAATTATTCCGTCTTCTGATTTTGTTTCTTCATAAAGAGCCACGGCTTGCTCGGCAAACTCAATGGCGCCTTTGTTGTTTTGCAACCTACCTTGTAAAATCGCTTTGAGTTTATAAACGTAGGCAATGCCTTTTTTTTCATTGAAGCGATTAAAAATAGTAAGGGCTTTGTTTAAGGATGTTTCTGATTCGTGCAGGTTTGATTTGAGTAATTGGTAACGCCCAATTTGCGCTAACGCATTAGCCAGTTGTAAACTATCGTTGTTGGCCGTGGCGCATTGCAGGGCTTGTTGACTGATTGCAAAAGAAGAATCGGGGTTGGAACTGTAAATGCTGTTGGCTTTTTCAATAAGGGTTTCACAGGCTTTGGTTTGCGCCTGTATTGGAGGGCAATAGCCGCAGAAGCAAAGCAACCAAACAAGGGCAAAAAATTTAACAGCAAAGCGCAGCATAATCCTTAGGCAATGTACAAAAAATAAAGGGAATCCAACAGCCAGTAACTAAGCTTTTTAATTGCCTTTTAACATGGAAATTTGAATTGCAAGTCTTATATTTGGGTTGATAAGATATAACTAATCTGAGCAACGAACAACATACCCGCAAGGAAATCATCGATAAGCGCTTAGCTGAATCGGGATGGAATGTAAACGACTCTACTCAGGTTGTTTTAGAATACGATATTATAGTGGATACCTCTTTGGCCCGCGAAGCAGCTACACCCTATGCCGGACATCAGTACAGTGATTATGTGTTACTTGGAAAAGATGGGAAACCATTAGCTGTTGTAGAAGCCAAAAAATCATCAGTTGATGCTAACATCGGTAAAGAACAAGCCAAACAGTATTGCGAAAATATTGTGAAGCAACACGGTGGTGAATTGCCTTTCTGTTTTTACACCAATGGACACGATATCTATTTTTGAGATTTAGGAAACTATCCGCCCAAAAAAGTATATGGCTTTCCAACGCGTGATGATTTAGAACGTTACAAATACATTCGCAAAGCACGCAAGCCACTAACAGGTGAATTAATTAATACAGAGATTGCAGGACGTGATTATCAAATTGCTTCTATACGTGCCGTGCTTGAAGGAATAGAGAAACGCAAAAAACAATTTTTACTGGTAATGGCAACTGGTACCGGTAAAACACGTACGTGTATTGCTTTTGTAGATGCTTTAATGCGTGCTGGATGGGCCGAGCGCGTTTTGTTTTTAGTAGATAGAATTGCTTTACAAAGTCAAGCGCTGGATGCCTTCAAAGAACATTTACCAAATGAGCCTCGTTGGCCTAAAGTTGGAGAAAGAGAAATTGCAACCGACAGACGTATTTATGTTTCAACCTACCCAACGATGTTGAATGTGATACGTGATGAAAAAAAACCGCTCTCTCCTCACTTTTTTGATTTGATTGTAGTAGATGAAAGTCATCGTAGTATTTATAATACCTACGGAGAAATATTAGATTATTTTAATACCATTACACTCGGCTTAACAGCCACACCAACAGATGTAATTGATCATAACACCTTTAAATTATTTGATTGCGAAGATGGTGTACCATCATTTGCATATTCGTATGAAGAAGCGGTAAACAACATTCCTCCTTACTTATGCAATTTTCAAGTCATGAAAATTAAAACTAAGTTTCAGGAAGATGGAATTAATAAACGCACAGTTTCATTAGAAGACCAAAAACAATTAATACTGGAAGGAAAAGAAATTGAAGAAGTTAATTACGAAGGAACAGATTTAGAAAAAAACGTAATCAATAAAGGTACCAATACACTCATCGTCCGAGAGTTTATGGAAGAAAGCATTAAAGATGCGAATGGTGTATTGCCTGGGAAAACCATTTTCTTTTGCATGAGTAAAGGCCATGCGAGAAGAATGGAGGAAATATTTAATGCATTGTATCCGGAATATCATGGCGAGTTAGCAAAAGTAATTGTATCTGAAGATCCACGTGTACATGGTAAAGGTGGTTTGTTAGATCAATTTACTAATAATGATTTTCCTCGTATAGCCATTAGCGTTGATATGTTGGATACCGGTATTGATGTGCGTGAAATTGTGAATTTAGTTTTTGCAAAACCTGTATATTCCTATACTAAGTTTTGGCAAATGATTGGGCGTGGTACGCGTTTGTTGGAGCCTAAAAAAATGAAACCATGGTGCATACAAAAAGATGTGTTTCTGGTTTTAGATTGCTGGGATAATTTCGAATACTTTAAAGTAAATCCAAAAGGCAAAGAATTAGCAGCGCAAATACCTTTGCCTGTGCGCTTGTTTGGGTTGCGTGTGGATAAAATTGAAAAAGCACGGGATAACAATCAAACTGAAATAGTAATTGCAGAAACCGAAAAGCTAAAGCAACAAATTTCTCAACTTCCAAATAACTCTGTTGTGGTTATGGAAGCTAAACATAGTTTGCAACAATTAGAAGACGCTAATTTTTGGAATTTATTAACTGAAAGTAAACTCGAGTTTTTACGCCAAAATGTAAAACCGTTAATGCGCACCATCTCTGGCGTTGATTTTAAAGCCATGCGCTTTGAAAAAGACATTGTAGAAGTTTCGATTGCGCATATTGAAAACGATCAGGAAAAATTTGAAGCACTTAAAGAAAGCATCATTGAAGAAATTTCTCAGCTACCGCTTTCTATTAATATAGTGGCCTCACAAGAATCATTAATAAGAGAAAGTCAAACCAATAAATTTTGGGCAAGCATCAACGAAGAAAAATTAAATGAGCTCATTGATAAATTGGCTCCTTTAATGAAACATAAAGATTCATTTACTGTACCATTAGGTCCTGCTAAATTTAATTTTAAAGATGAGTTGTATGCCAAGGAGTATGTAGAGTTTGGTCCGCAACACGAAGCTTTAAGCGTCGCGCGTTACCGCGAACTGGTTGAAGAAAAAATTAATCAATTAGTGAGTAGCAATCCTGTTTTACAAAAATTAAAACTAGGGCATGCTATTAGCGATACTGAATCGGAACAACTAGCAGAAGAGCTGCATAACGAACACCCGCATATTACCATTGATTTATTACGTCGTGTATACAATCATCGTAAAGCAGCTCTCACGCAATTCATAAAACATATTTTAGGCATTGAAGTTTTAGAAACCTTTCCTGAAACAGTGAGCAAAGCTTTTGATACATTTATAAAAGAACACAGTTATTTAAGTAGCCGCCAATTGCAGTTTATGGATTTGTTGAAGAAATTTATTTTAGAAAAAGGCGATTTACAGAAACGCGATTTAATTCAATCTCCATTTACCATGTTACACCCCGAAGGAATAAGAGGCGTGTTTAGCCCAAAAGAAATTGACGAAATTTTAGTGTTAACTAATAAATTATTAGCAGCTTAATGATGAATTTTAAATTATTAATACAATCTATTTACAATACGCATACAAGCCTTGAGCAATCTGCTGTTAATGCCATTAACAAGCACATTACCTTGCGCAACTGGCTTATTGGTTATTATATTGTTGAGTTTGAACAAAAGGGTAAAGATCGGGCGCAATACGGCAAAAATTTATTACAAAAAATTGAAATCCGTTTTGCTAAACAAAACATCAAAGGCCTTGCTGCTACAGAGCTTTCGCGCTATCGCCAATTTTATTTAACCTATCCCTCAATTCTTGGGACAGTGTCCCAAGAATTGGAATACACCTCTAATGTTAAGATTCTTGGGACAGTGTCCCAAGAATTCAAAACACCTTCAAACGCTTTGCTAGCGGGCAATTCGTCAACTATTTCAAAATCAAAAAATCAACATTTTTCGCTACTTTTTAATCATGCGTCTTTCTCGCATTTAGTCGAGTTAATAAAAATAGATGATGACATCAAACGTGCCTTTTACGAATTACTTATCATTAAAACCAGCCCATCGGTGCGTGAATTGCGCCGTTCAATAAATACACTCTCTTTCGAAAGAACAGGGCTTGCAAAAAATAAAAAACTTAGCTTACAACAAATTGAACAAAAGATAAAACCAACTAAAGTTGGCGATGCTGTTAAAGATTTTTATTTCTTTGATTTTTTAAAATTACCGGTTCCTGAAACACTTGATGAAGCACAATTAGAAACCGCACTGCTTAATCATCTCGAAAAATTTATTATTGAATTGGGTAATGGTTTTTGTTTTGAAGCGCGACAAAAACGAATTTTAATTGGCGATGAATATTTTTTTGTAGACATGGTGTTTTATCACCGCATACTTAAATGCCATGTGATTATTGAATTAAAGGTAGATGAGTTTAACCATGCACATGCCTCACAACTTAAAGCTTATGTTAATTTTTATAATAAAAATTTTAAAGAAAAAGGCGATAATCCACCTATTGGTATTTTAATGGTAACTAATAAAAACAAAGCTCTGGTAGAGTACACAACCACAGGTATTAGCGAAAAAGTATTTGTATCAAAATATGCCGTTGCCTTGCCAAGTAAAAAACAATTAGAAAACTTTATTAAAAACGAACTGAAAAAATTATAAATTTAGTATTCCACTTGTCTCTAGTTCCTCCCCTTATAAGGGGAGGTGTCCAAAGGACGGAGGGGTCTGGTACTAAAAACAATACATGCACAAACAACTAAATAATTTAAACTACTTAAAAAGCAAACGCAAAACTTTGCGCAGCAACTTAACACCTGCCGAAGCTAGTTTGTGGAAACTGTTGCAGGGTAGTAAATTAGATGGTAAAAAATTTAGAAGACAGCACAGTGTAGGGAATTATATTTTAGATTTTTATTGTCCTTCGCAAAAACTGGCAATTGAATTAGATGGTGCAGGACATTTTACGGAAGAAGGAATAATAAAAGATGAGGAAAGAACAAAATATTTAAACGAATGTGGAATTAAAGTAATTAGATTTGAAAACAAGTTAGTATTTGATAAAACAGATTGGGTAATAGATGAAATAAAAAAGAATTTTAAATAAAATAAGAACAATCACCTGTATACAGGTTAGTAAATAAGAACAACCACCCCGTCCTACAGAAACCCCTCCTTACCAGGAGGGGTGCTGAAAAACTGGGTGTGAAAAATAAATTAAAAAACTAAATTTAAACCTGCCTCTGGCTGCTCCCCTGCTAAGGGAAGCTGTCCGCAGGACTGAGGTGTTGTACTAAAACAACACCAGCTGTTCGCAGGATCTAGAGGTTTGTACTAAAAAATAACTATGCTCAACAACGCACAAATAAAAGCCTTAATTGATAAACTCTGGAACAACTTCTGGAGTGGTGGTATTAGCAACCCACTAACGGCTATTGAACAAATTACCTATTTAATTTTCATGAAGCGTTTAGATGAAAACGAATCTAAACGCGAACGTGATGCTGATTGGACAGGCGAAAAATATACTTCGCTATTCACTGGCACATACACCCCACAAGGCTCCAAAGAAAAAATAGATAAAAGCACTTTACGCTGGAGCAACTTTAAACACTTACCTGCCGACGAAATGCTGTTACATGTGCAAACCAAAGTGTTTCCGTTTTTAAAAGCCATTGAAGGTGGTGATGCCTTTACCAAAAGTATGGCCAATGCGGTGTTTATTATGCCAAAGCCTAGTTTATTGGTTGAAGCCGTAAAAACCATTGATGCTATTTTTTTAGAAGTAGAAAAAGATGCGAACGATGGCGGACAATCTTTTCAGGATATACAGGGTGATGTGTATGAGATGTTGTTGAGTGAAATTGCCAGTGCCGGAAAAAACGGACAGTTTAGAACACCGCGCCACATTATTAAATTAATGGCTGATTTGGTGAAACCGCAAATAGGCCAACGCATTGCTGACCCGGCTTGCGGTAGCGCAGGATTTTTATTGGGTGCTTACCAATACATGCTCACGCAATTGGTATTAAAAGATAACCCCGATGCGGTGGCGCAAGATGAAGATGGATTTATACGCGCAACCATCTCTGCAATGTTAAACGATAAACTAAAAAACATTGTAGATAGTAGTTTATACGGTTATGATATTGATACCACCATGGTACGTTTAGGTTTAATGAATTTGATGATGCACGGTATTGAGCACCCGCATATTGAATATAAAGATACCTTAAGCAAAACGTATAACGAAAATGCGCAGTTTGACATTGTACTGGCAAACCCAACATTTACGGGTAATATAGATAAAGGCGACATTAACGAAAGTCTGCAATTACCTACCACAAAAACCGAGTTGTTATTTATTGAACGCATTTACACCATGCTAAAAATGGGAGGTACGTGTGCTGTAGTTGTGCCGCAAGGTGTATTATTTGGTAGTGGTAAAGCTTTTGTAGCAGCGCGTAAACTAATGGTAGAAAACAGCGAACTAAAAGCAGTTATAACTTTACCAAGTGGTGTGTTTAAACCTTATGCCGGAGTAGCCTGTGCTATTTTAATATTTACCAAAGGTGGCGAAACCCGCGATGTTTGGTTTTACGACATGCAAAGCGATGGTTATAGCCTCGACGACAAACGTACCAAATTAGATAAATCCGATTTACAAGATATTATTAAACAGTACCACTCTCGTTCTGCTGTCCCACTTGCTAAGGGGGACGAGCGCAGCGGAGGGGGTCGTACTGAAAAACACTTTTTTGTACCCAAAACCGAAATAGTTGCCAACGACTACGACCTAAGCCTTAGTAAATACAAACAAGAAGTGTACGAAGAAGTAACTTACGAAAAGCCCCAGGTAATTTTTAAAAAGTTGCAGGATTTGGAAAGCAACATTAGCAAAGGATTAAAAGAACTTAATGAATTGATGTGATGAAGTTTGTTACTTTAGGGAAATATTGTACCGTGCGTAATGGCTATGCTTTTAGTAGTGATGAATTTACTAATGAAGGAATACCTGTAATAAGAATTTCAGACGTTACAGAAACAGGAGCGACAAGCGATAAAGCACAAAGAATAAAACATGATGAAAAACATGAGCGCTTTTCAATTAAAAAAAACAATATTCTTATTGCAATGTCTGGTGCAACAACTGGTAAATTCGCAAAATATTTATCGGATGAAAAGGCATATCAAAATCAACGAGTAGGTTGTTTTGTTATAAAAGACGAAAATCAACTTGATAATGATTTTCTTTATTACAGTTTGTTTGAATTAAAAAAACAAATAGAGAAGAAAGCATATGGTGGAGCTCAACCTAACATTTCCGCATCAGATATTGAAAATTTCACAATCCCACTCCCTCCCTTAGAAGAACAAAAGCACATAGCGGCGGTATTAAGCAAAGCCGAGGCCTTAATAGCCGAGCGCAAACAAAGCATACAACTCTTAGATGAGTATTTAAAATCTACCTTTTTGGAGATGTTTGGGGATCCTGTGAAAAATGAGAAGGGATGGGAGATGAAAAGTGGCGAAGAATATCTTAGTAAATTAACAGTTGGAGTTGTTATAAAACCAGCCTCACATTATGTTGAAAAGGGAGTTATTGCATTGAGATCCTTAAATATTAAGCCTAATAGAATAGATTTAACCAACTTGGTATATTTTGCTAAAGAATCTCATCAAGGATCTTTAGCAAAATCAATTTTAAAAGAAGGGGATGTTGTTTTTGTGAGAACAGGATTAACAGGTACTGCTGCAATCATCCCTAAAGAATTAGATGGATGTAATTGCATTGACTTAATAATAACAAGACCAAAAGAAAATATTTTAAATCAATTATACCTCGTTTTTTTCTTTAATTCAGACTTTGGAAAAAGGCTAGTTTCTGAAAAGGAAGTTGGTGGAATTCAAAAGCATTTTAATATTGGAGCTATCAAGAAACTAAAAATTCCAATCCCCTCTCTTCAGCTCCAAACCCAGTTTGCCCAAATCGTAGAAAAAACGGAAGCTTTAAAAGCGCAATACACAGCGCATTTGCAAGAGTTGGAGCAATTGTATGGGGCTTTGAGTCAGAGGGCTTTTAGGGGGGGATAGGTTTAACCATAATGAAAAAATAATTATATTTGTATTATGTCTGAATTGGCGAATAAATCAGAGCATAATTATGCAAGTGCTGAAATATTATTTAAAAATAATTTCCATGCACCAACTGTTCATTGTGCTTATTATAGTTGCTTACAAAAGATGTGTGATATTTTAATAGAATTTTATGGTTATACAGCTGACTCTCTGTATAATGAAAGTTCAAGAAATAAAATTGGTAGTCATGATTTTATAATCAATAAAACTTTTCAAAATTTAGCTGGAAGAAGCACAAATTATTCTGAAAATCAACAATTTAAGAGAAATATTGAAGATTTTAAGAGGAAACGAGTGGATGCTGATTATAAGGATTGTATAATCGATCAAACTAAAAGTAGTGTTTCAATACAGCTTGCTAAAAAAATAAATAGTAAATTAGCTCAAGTTTTTATTGAAGTAAAGAAATAATGGAAGCAAAATTGTTTTTAAAAGACAAATTACAAGAGTTGGCGAATAAATTTGAGAATGTAAAACTGTCTTATTTCTTTGATAACTTATATTCTCAACATGTAATAGTTGTTACTCCGAGTAACATATATTCAGATGATACTTTTGCAAAAGAACAGGTAGATTTGGAAATTGATTTCATTAATTATTTTCCTTATGAATCATTATATTTTGTTGAAAGAGAAAATATTGAAATAACATCTGAATTTGAGTTTGAATGCGTTTCAATTCAACAGTATAATTTAATCTTTAATCAATTAGCTGAAAATATTTTAACTAAATTATTAATCAATCCACCAAAAATCGTTTTAACTACAAGTGGGAGTTTTTATAATTCGTCAAAAGTAGCTAATACTTGTAAAATTGTAGATAGTGGTGTAGAAGATTTGCAATATCAGCCAATAGAAAAAAACATTAAATATGGAGAAGAAATTTCATATGCAATGGCTGCATAATTAAATCATGGAAGATTCTGCAAAAAATAATAGTCAAATTAAACTCGAAAGTATTTTATTAATTAAATCTAATTTTTTCAGGGATTTGATTATTGATGCGCAGGACAAAAGTAAAATCGTTCAGGATTTAAACATAGATATAACAAATTCTGAATTAAAATCAGACAGATTTTCTGTTTATCTGCATCTAGACTTTAACGTTCTATACGATTCAAAAAAACTTATTGAGATTAATGTTATTTATTCGGGTACCTTCAACAAATCCAATACAAGTGCTGATGACAATGCATTAGAGAATTTTATTAACATAAATGCGCCTGCGATTATTTTTCCTTTTGTACGAGAAGAAATTGCTGCTATTACTTCCAAGGCAGGAATTGGTACAGTGTTATTACAACCTGTTAATTTTGTTGAATTAAGCAAAAAGAAAAAACAAAAGGATTAATCTTCAAATTTTTATTTTTCGAGTTAATTAGCTATCAAAATTAATTTTCTAACCCGTAAATATTTTATAGCAAAGAAGAATAATTGTCTTAACAGATATAAAAAACGGTTATTGCCTTCATTTTTTTGAGAACGTTTCAATGATTAGCACTGAGTGAAATGAAACTCTCTCAATCTTTCTATATACCCATATTTTTCGTAAGCATCTTGAAATATTAAACTTATATTACCATGCTCGTTACAATCCTTTTTCCAATTATTGTATTTACTTATGTTTTCAGAGTCAATTATTTTACAAATCTTAAATTCTTCATTTTCTTTGGTGTTTTGAGCTATAAATTCATTCCCTTCAAATCGCCAGTCAGATACAATAATTTCCACACAATTATCAGGTTTTCCTCTGATTGCAAAAAATCGATTTGGTTCAGATATTTTTGTCAGGCTCAAGCTTAAGTCCGGATTTGCTTTTTTGTTATTAAAAAAAACAGGTATTACTTTGTAACCTATCCATCTTTTTCCGTTGGCATTAAATATTAATCCATTCGGGAAAGTTGATTCAAAAGTTTCATGAATATTTTTTAATGTTTTCCAGCGTTCTTTTCTTAACTCCACATTTTCATATAGATCATTTACAAAATCAAAAATTCTATACACTCCTTTTAAGTAAGAAATACCTCCTTTCCCGTTTACTTGACTGTGTACTTTCTCATTTCTAATTCTTCTTAATCCATGATAAATGTCCGGGTTATCATCTTCAAATAATTTTTCTCGTAATGCCCAATTGATTAAGTCTTCAAAATGTATTTTATTTGTTAAAGTGTTGCCCAATTCAACATATCTATATTTAAGTGCTTTTTCTAAAACAATGATTGCTTGTAACATGGCTACATCTATAAAATCAAATTCATAGTAGCAGTGAATCATTAGCTTTTCAATGACCCTTAATTGCTCTTTAATTTCTTCAGGTACTTGGCCCTTTAAGTTAACTTCTTCTAAAAGCCTATTTTTGAATTCTTGTAAATTTGGAACATCCCATATTTTATGATTTTGCAATTCCATTTAATTCCTGTCCAATAATAATTACCTTGCTATTGTTGTATTCCTTAATTAAACCTTTTTTAATTTCAAATGAACATGGATTAAATCAAACGCATATCTATAACTAATCAATTCCTTTTTCTTTTCATTTTCTAACCAAGCTTTTTCTTTGTGGCTTATTTCAATTAAGTCTTTCGTGCTTTTGTTCTTAAAATTCACAACTACATCTTTCATGGCTTTTAATTCATGTAAATCAAATAAACCCGCATCAAATTTTCGTTTACCGTGTGGTTTAAATTGTTCGCCAATTGCTCCATTCGGGAATTCAGTAAACCAGACATCCACATGATCTTTTTCGGAAATGTATTCAAATAGGCTATTAAAATTATTAGGCACGGGTCCCATATCAATAGCTCTGTAAGGCACCCCGCTAATAGAATAACCTGTTCGACTGTAATTTAAAAAATCGGCATAAAACAAGAGCTTGTTTAATTGTGTTTTCCATGGTTGTAATTGCTCTGTAAAATACACTACCATTTCTTTAAACTTATTAAAGTTGCTTTTGCGGTAGCCCGTATACTCATCAGGCAACTTACCATCCAGCAAATGTTCTTCAAATGCAAAATCATCGCTTTTGCTTTTTTCAATCAAGTCTTCTATTAACTTTAGTGTTTTAGTTTTTACCTTTTCATCGCAATCTTCGCATAATTCCAATAACTTTTTAAAATACATGGGATCTGCTGCTAACTGTATTAATTTACCATTGGATGCACTAGGCACTTCACCGGCTTCGTAGTTACGGTAACTATTAATGCCAAAACCTAATACTTCGGACATTTTATTGGCGGGCAAATCATACTTTTCTCTTATCGCAATAATCTCTTCGGGAAAAGGCAGATTGTGTTTTTTACGATATTGATTATATAATTGATTCATGTTCAATTCATCTAATACTGTATCTGTAAACTGCTCTTTCGAATCCTTGCAATAATAATAATGAAACACTACTTTAAAAGGTTCTTTTCTAAATTCAATCTCGCGCTCCTCTTTGCGCAGTTCCATTTCTTTACCTGTTATCGGACTTTTCATAATAATTTATTTTAAAGGAAAGTTTAACTCATGCTCTGCAAGGTGAAAGGAGATACATAATACACTAGCGCCTTTAAACCCCATTGTAATTTTTATATATACTTGTTTTTTCTTTATCACTCTGCCAAACACCCACATGTCGTTGCCTAAGTAAAGGGTTTCTTCTAATGGGCCTTGGCAATAATCTTCTACTTTTAAATCTTCTAATACTTTCTTTCTATCACTTGGTCTTATTTCTAAGTCGGCTAAAGTTTGAGCATTTTTCCCTCGATCATCGCGGAACAACACATCCCATATTTTCATTTTTTGTTTAAACTCCTTAAGGAAGTGTTCAACCGCTTTACTATTCGGCATAAATTAATTCATGCTACAAATATATACAATAAACGCACAAAAAACAACTTTAAAGTGTTAAAATATTAATATTTAATATTAATAGTAACTATAAAGTTGAAATGTGTTGATAAATGTTTTATTTGAATCTATAAATGAGCATTAATAACTTAATTCTAAATGGGTTGTAGTTCAATGCAGCATTGCTTCATAAATGAATGTTGAGTTTATTGAGTGATTATTTTAGATGTAAAATTCTACTTTCCGATACAAAA
>B570J29032_109959590_pt1 | contig 35866 bp, 26 predicted proteins | sample LakMenEpi16Nov12_FD_29032 | JGI IMG/M metagenome (IMG submission 29032) | reverse complement strand
GGACTTTCAAGAGAAAGAGCTGGTTTTGAGGTGCGTGACGTGCACTATACGCACTATGGACGTTTATGTCCAATAGAAACACCAGAGGGACCAAATATTGGTTTGATTTCTTCACTTGGTGTTTATGCTAAAGTTAATGGCATGGGCTTCATTGAAACGCCTTATAGAAAAGTAACAAACGGTGTTGTTGATTTAAAATCAGACCCTGTTTATCTGAGTGCTGAAGAAGAAGAAGGCAAAATGATTGCACAGGCCAATATCGAAATGGATGACGACGGAAGAATTACAGCTGATCGTATTATTGCACGAGAAGAAGGAGATTTCCCAGTAGTTGAGCCATCGGCCGTTCATTATACAGACGTTGCACCAAATCAAATCGCTTCTATTTCTGCATCATTGATTCCATTTTTGGAGCATGATGATGCAAACCGCGCCTTAATGGGCTCAAACATGATGCGTCAAGCCGTACCATTATTAAGACCTGAAGCGCCAATTGTTGGAACAGGTTTAGAAAAGCAAATAGCTAAAGACTCTAGGGTTTTAATCAATGCTGAAGGTGATGGTAAAGTCATTTATGTAGATTCTGAACGAATTACTATAAGATACGAACGTTCAGAAAATGAAAAATTAGTGAGTTTTGAAGAGGATGAGAAAACCTATATGTTGACCAAATTCCAAAAAACTAACCAAAGTACTTGTATTAATCTTAAGCCAATTGTTAGAAAAGGTGACACTATTGCTAAAGGTCAAGTGCTTTGTGAGGGTTATGCCACGCAAAAAGGTGAATTAGCATTAGGAAGAAATCTTAAAGTGGCTTTCATGCCATGGAAAGGTTATAACTTTGAAGATGCAATCGTTATTTCTGAAAAAGTAGTAAGAGATGACATTTTTACATCTTTGCATATTGATGAGTATTCTCTTGAAGTTAGAGATACAAAACTTGGTAATGAAGAGTTAACCAATGATATTCCTAACGTTTCGGAAGAAGCGACCAAAGATTTGGATGAAAATGGTATGATTAGAATTGGTGCTGAAGTAAAACCTGGCGACATTTTGATCGGAAAAATTACACCAAAAGGTGAATCTGATCCAACGCCTGAAGAAAAACTGCTTCGTGCTATTTTTGGTGACAAAGCTGGTGATGTAAGAGACGCATCCTTAAAGGCATCACCTTCATTACACGGCGTAGTTTTAGACAAAAAATTATTCTCTAAAACGATCAAAGACAAGCGTAAAAAAGCACAAGAAAAAGATGAAATATCTGCGCTTGAAATGAAATTTGATGTTGAGTTTAATCAATTAAGAGATAAATTAATTGATAAATTGTTTTCTTTAGTTAATGGAAAAACGGCTCAAGGTGTTTTCAATGAATTAGGCGAAGAAATTTTACCAAAAGGAAAGAAATTTACCTTGAAAATGCTTCAAACAATCGAAGATTATGTGCATCTTGAAAACTCTCAATGGGTGATGGATGATGAACTAAATGCCTTAATTAGAGATTTACTGCACAACTATAAAATCAAATTAAACGATTTACAAGGTGCATTACGTAGAGAGAAATTTACGATTACTGTGGGTGATGAATTACCAGCAGGTATTCTTAAATTAGCTAAAGTATTTATCGCCAAAAAACGTAAATTAAAAGTTGGTGATAAAATGGCAGGTCGCCACGGAAATAAAGGTATTGTTGCGCGAATTGTGCGTGATGAAGACATGCCTTTCTTAGAAGACGGAACACCTGTTGATATTGTATTAAATCCACTTGGTGTGCCATCTCGTATGAACATCGGACAGATATACGAAACTGTTTTAGCATGGGCTGGTCAAAAGCTAGGCAAGAAATATGCCACGCCAATTTTTGATGGTGCATCTAATGATCAGATAGATGAAATTACTGATGAAGCAGGTATTCCAAGATATGGCCATACCTATCTTTATGATGGTGGTACAGGTGAACGTTTTCACCAGCCAGCAACAGTAGGTATTATCTATATGTTAAAATTAGGCCACATGGTAGATGACAAAATGCACTCGCGTTCAATTGGTCCTTATTCATTAATTACGCAACAACCGCTTGGTGGTAAAGCACAATTTGGTGGTCAACGTTTTGGTGAGATGGAGGTTTGGGCACTTGAAGCTTATGGTGCATCAAGTACACTAAGAGAAATTTTAACAGTAAAATCTGATGATGTTGTAGGTAGAGCTAAAACTTACGAAGCTATCGTAAAAGGTGATACTTTACCAGAACCAGGCTTACCAGAATCATTCAACGTATTGATGCATGAACTAAAAGGTTTAGGTATTGATATTAGATTAGAAGAATAAGTCCATAAAACTTATATGCATTAATTAAAACATTTATCAACTATTATGAACAATAGAAATAAAGATAAAAACACAACGGTTAAGTTCAATAAAATTACTATTGGACTTGCTTCTCCAGAATCAATTAAACAAGTTTCTAGAGGTGAAGTTTTAAAACCTGAAACCATCAATTATCGTACACATAAACCTGAAAGAGATGGTTTGTTTTGCGAGCGTATTTTTGGGCCTGTAAAGGATTATGAATGTGCTTGTGGTAAATATAAGCGTATTCGTTATAAAGGTATCGTCTGTGACAGATGTGGTGTTGAAGTTACTGAGAAAAAAGTAAGAAGAGACCGCGTTGGCCATATAGAATTAGTTGTGCCAATTGCACATATTTGGTATTTCAGATCATTACCTAACAAAATAGGTTATTTATTAGGCGTGCCTTCTAAAAAATTGGATATGATTATATACTTTGAAAAGTATGTAGTTATTCAAGCTGGTATAGCTAAGCATCCAGATCATGATGAATTGAAAAGACTAGATTTCTTGTCTGAAGAGGAATACATGACTATTCAAGATGCACTGCCGATGGAAAATCAATATCTTGATGATTCTGACCCAAATAAGTTTATTGCAAAAATGGGTGCAGAAGCTATCGTTGATCTTTTATCGCGTGTTGATTTGGAAGCCATGTCTTATGAATTGCGACATAGCGCAAACCATGAAACATCAAAACAAAGAAAAACTGAAGCTCTAAAAAGACTTCAAGTTGTTGAAGCTTTCAAAGAGTCAGCTAAAAATCGTGAGAATAAGCCAGAATGGATGGTTTTAAAAGTTATCCCAGTTATTCCACCTGAACTTAGACCGCTTGTGCCACTTGATGGTGGTAGATTTGCTACTTCAGACTTAAATGATTTGTATAGAAGGGTAATCATCAGAAATAACCGTTTAAGACGATTAATTGAAATAAAAGCGCCTGAAGTTATCCTTAGAAATGAAAAACGTATGCTTCAAGAAGCCGTTGATTCTTTGTTTGATAACACAAGAAAAGCTTCTGCGGTTAAAACAGAATCAAACAGACCATTAAAATCTTTATCTGATTCATTAAAAGGAAAGCAAGGTCGTTTTAGACAAAACCTTTTAGGTAAACGTGTCGATTATTCTGCGCGTTCTGTAATTGTTGTTGGTCCAGAACTTAAAATGTTTGAGTGCGGTTTGCCAAAGGATATGGCTGCTGAATTATACAAACCTTTTGTAATCAGAAAATTAATTGAAAGAGGTATTGTTAAAACCGTTAAATCCGCTAAAAAGATTATCGATAGAAAAGAGCCAGTGGTATGGGACATTTTAGAAAATGTAATTAAAGGACATCCTGTATTACTAAATCGTGCCCCTACGCTTCACCGTTTAGGTATTCAAGCTTTTCAACCTAAATTAATTGAAGGTAAAGCTATTCAGTTGCATCCATTATCATGTACGGCTTTTAATGCCGACTTTGATGGTGACCAGATGGCTGTGCATTTACCTCTTGGGCCAGAAGCTATATTAGAAGCCCAATTGTTAATGCTTGGTTCTCATAATATTCTAAATCCGGCCAATGGTGCGCCAATTACCGTACCATCACAAGACATGGTGCTTGGCCTTTATTACATGACCAAAGAAAGAAAAACGACACCTGAATATAAAGTTAAAGGCGAAGGTCTAACTTTCTATTCTGCAGAAGAGGTTAATATTGCATTAAATGAAGGTCGTCTAGAATTAAACGCTTCTTTAAAAATAAGAGCTAAAGATTTCAATGAAAATGGTGAACTTGTTTCTAAAATTATTGAAACGACTGCCGGAAGAGTTTTATTTAATGAAGTGGTTCCTGAACAAGCAGGCTTTATCAATGAAGTTTTAACTAAAAAATCATTGCGTGATATTATTGCTAAAATTTTAGCTGTATCAGATGTGCCTACAACTTCTCGTTTCTTAGATAACATCAAAGATATGGGCTTTAAGTTTGCCTTCAAAGGTGGTTTATCGTTTAGTTTAGGTGATATTAAAGTGCCTATTCAAAAAGATGCGTTAATAGCCGATGCTAAAGAAAAAGTAGAGGTAATTGTAAGTAGCTATAATATGGGTCTTATCACTAATAATGAGCGTTATAATCAAGTCATTGATGTTTGGACTTCTACCAATGCGCAATTGACAGAAACAGCGATGAAACAAATCAGAGAAGATCAACAAGGTTTCAACTCGGTTTATATGATGCTAGATTCTGGTGCAAGGGGTTCAAAAGAACAAATTAGACAGCTTACTGGTATGCGTGGTTTGATGGCTAAGCCTAAAAAATCAACTGCCGCTGGTGGTGAAATTATTGAGAACCCAATTCTTTCTAACTTTAAGGAAGGTCTTTCAATTTTAGAATATTTTATCTCAACACACGGAGCTCGTAAAGGTTTGGCGGATACTGCACTTAAAACAGCAGATGCTGGTTATTTAACAAGAAGACTTCATGACGTGGCGCAAGATGTTATCGTTTCTGAAGATGATTGTGGCACTTTGAGAGGTATTGAAATTTCTGCTCTTAAGAAAAATGATGACATCGTTGAAACTTTAGCTGAACGTATAATTGGTCGCGTGGCATTAAATGATGTCGTTAATCCTATAGATTTAAAAGTTCTAGTTGCAGCTGGAGAACAAATTACCGATGCCATTGCAAAAGCCATCGAAAATTCTCCGCTTGAAAAAATTGAGGTACGTTCGCCGCTAACTTGTGAATCTGAAAAAGGAATTTGTGCTAAATGCTATGGTAAAAACCTAGCAAACGGCAATATGATTCAAAGTGGAGAAGCAGTTGGTGTAGTAGCAGCGCAGTCAATTGGTGAACCAGGAACGCAGTTAACCCTTAGAACATTCCATGTTGGTGGTGTTGCTGGTGGTGTTTCTGAAGAATCTTCTATCGTTACAAGATTCAAAGGTCGTGTAGAAATAGACGATTTAAAAACTGTAATGGGCGAAAATACTGATGGTGAATCTGTTAAAATCGTGATTTCTCGATCTTCTGAAATGAAATTAGTTGATGTTAATACGGGCATCACATTAAATACACACATTATTCCTTATGGTTCTTTTATTTATGTTAATGAAGGCGATGTGGTAGAAAAAGGAACAACTATTTGTAAATGGGATCCATTTAACGGGGTAATTGTTTCTGAATATGCTGGTAAAGTTGTCTTTGAAGACTTAGAAAGAGGTCAAACTTTTAAAGTGGAAATTGACGAACAAACTGGTTTCAAAGAAAAAGTAATTACTGAGCCAAGAAACAAAAAATTAGTACCAAACTTATTAATTTATGGTAAGAACAACGAGTTAATTCGTACGTATAGTTTACCGATGGGTGCACATTTAATTGTTGAAGATGGTGAAAAAATTATCGCCGGTAAGATATTAGTGAAAATTCCAAGAAAATCATCTAAAGCAAGTGATATTACAGGTGGTTTACCAAGAATTACAGAGCTTTTAGAAGCGCGTAATCCTTCAAACCCTGCTGTGGTTTCTGAAATAGATGGTGTTGTAATCTTCGGAAAAATCAAGCGTGGTAACCGTGAAATCATGGTTGAATCTAAATTTGGTGAGGTTAAAAAGTATTTAGTTAAATTATCAAACCAAATATTGGTTCAAGAAAATGACTTCGTTAAAGCAGGTACCGCTCTTTCTGATGGTGCAGTTTCACCAGCTGATATCTTAAGAATTCAAGGACCATCAGCTGTTCAGCAGTATTTGGTTAATGAAATTCAAGAGGTTTATCGTTTGCAAGGGGTAAAAATTAATGACAAACACTTCGAAGTTATTATACGTCAAATGATGCGTAAAGTGCAAGTGCAAGATCCAGGTGATACTTTATTCCTTGAGGAACAATTGGCTCATACTAAAGATTTTATCCGTGAAAATGACGCTTTATATGGTATGAAGTTTGTTGAAGAAGCTGGAGATTCTCCTAAATTTAAAAATGGTCAAATTATTACAGCTAGGGAATTAAGAGATGAAAATTCGGAACTTTCTAGAGATGATAAAAACCTTTTAGTAGCGAGAGATGCCATCACTGCAACTGCAACGCCAATTCTTCAAGGTATTACAAGAGCTTCTCTTCAAACCAAATCATTTATTTCTGCGGCTTCTTTCCAAGAAACCACTAAAGTACTTAATGAAGCAGCTGTAGCTGGTAAAATAGATACTTTAGAAGGCTTGAAAGAAAATGTTATTGTAGGTCATAGAATACCTGCAGGAACTGGTAACAGAAGTTTTGACACCATTATCGTAGGTTCACAAGAGGAATTTGATAAAAAAGCTAATCGTAACGAATATTCTTTCTAATCATGGATAATAACAATCAACAAGGTCAGATTAACGTTGAGTTAGATGAAACCATTGCCCAAGGCATTTATTCAAACTTGGCAATTATCAATCATTCACATGCAGAATTTGTTGTAGATTTTATCACAATGATGCCCGGCATACCAAAAGCTAAAGTAAAATCTAGAATTATACTGACGCCTCAGCATGCCAAACGTTTTTTGAAAGCTTTAGCTGAAAATATAAGCAAATACGAACGGGCTTATGGTGAAATCACTGATCATGAGCAACCACATATGCCACTAAGTTTTGGTCCAGCCGGACAAGCTTAAAATCCTTTCTAAACCTCCCATTTTTGGGAGGTTTTTTATTTTTATAGAAAAAAGTTTAAAAAAAATTTGGATAGTTAAAAAATTAAACAATAAATTTGCAACCGAAATAATTATCCCAAATTACGCATTAGACTTTGTAGTGAGGGAAAAAAGGGCAAAAAATTTGAAAATGCACGGAAATTTTTTACCGCAGGTGCACTTTTTGTGCATTGAGGATAAAAAATTGAGTACTTTTTCAAATTTGAAGTCATTTTTTTTTCGTAATAAATTTCTAATGCGTATTTTGGGATTACATAACCTTTTTAAACGAATAGACATGTTCAAATTAAATCTTACAAAAAGTTTTGCATCAGTGCCTACTGGTGAGAAACATCGTCTTCGTTGCATTTTTAGTTAGTTTTTTAAAATTCCATCATAAATGAAATGCCCGAAGATATTTTAACTTCGGGTTTTTTATTGTCCCGAAGTTTGGTCTGCAAGGAAAAGTACATTTTTATTTTCAGCCCAGATACAGACGATAGATGTCTGTATGGAGACACTAAGTGGTCTCCATGGCAGCGATCGCTTTGCAAACAAGTCTCGAAAGTTTTCGGGACGAACAGTTGGATAAGCTTTAAAGAAACATTAAAAGCATCATGAACAATTCAGAAAAAATATTACAAATAACAGCTGGCAGAGGCCCAGCAGAATGCACTTGGGTTGCGGCGCAAGTGCTAAAAAAAATCATGGATGAAGCGCAGAAATCCGGTCTTCAAACCATGGTTTTGGCAAGAGAAACAGGTATAGAAAATGGCACAATTGAAACTGCTATCGTAAAGTTTTCAGGCAAAAACGTTGATGAATTTTCTAAAAAATGGGTAGGTACTATTCAATGGATAGGTAAAAGCACTTTTAGAAAATTGCATAAACGGAAAAATTGGTTTATTGGCGTATTTGAAGTGGAAACTTCCAAAAGTCAAGTTTTTGATGAACAACAGATTAGCTACCAAGCCATGCGAAGTTCAGGGGCTGGTGGTCAACACGTGAACAAAGTGAGTTCTGCCATTAGAGCAACTTATCAACCAACAGGTTTGAGCGTGGTGGTGATGGATTCAAGATCACAACATCAGAATAAAAAATTGGCTCTGGAACGCCTAAAAGAGAAATGGTTGAATGAGCAACATAAGACTTGGGGCGAAAACACCCAAAAGCAATGGCTCAACCAAACCCAAGTAGAAAGAGGAAACCCCGTGAGAACTTTTGAAGGGTCAGATTTTAAGAAACAAAAAGACAAACCTGCTTATAAGGAAACGAGGCAGGCATTAAAACGAGATTTAAGAAATGAAGACAATTGATAAATATGTGTATAAAGCTTTGGACTATTATCCATTCAATTTAGAAGAGACGGTAGAATCTTTAGACTATGCGTTGGCTTATGATGAAAATAATGTCACCGCCTTAACGCTTTATGGCAGATTATTAGCTGAGCAATTACAAGATTATGAAGCGGCGAAAATCTATTTTGAAAAGGCTTTGGCGACAAATATTAATGCCATTGAAGTTTACTCGCCATTTATTGAAACCCTGATTAAAAATGAGGATTTTGATCAAGCACAGTCACTTATTGACTTTGCTTTGACGGTTAAAGGTGCAAACAAAATGGACTTATTGTTTAAGGTATTGCTACTTCAAGAAATGAAAGGCGAAATTAAAACAGCGCTAAAAACCTTAAAAGTTATTGCCTCAAAAATGTACAACAACGATTATCAATATCTGATTGAGGAAACAACCAAACGTTTGAAAAACAAACTTGAAGTTGAAAAAAATAAGAACAACAAGAGGAGTAAGAAAAAAAGGAAGTGAGAACTTCCTTTTTTAGTTTACAATCATTTCGATGGCTACGGCAGACGAAGCAATCACATTTCTCTATTATTACTTTTTATGACTATCCGTTACTAATACCAAAATAAAAATTGGCACACGGATTAAACCGATTTTAACAGATTAACGCAGATTTTTTTATTTTCAATTTTAAAATATACTGAAATCAGTGTAAATCAGTCCAATCCGTTTTATCTGTGTGCTATTACTTTTTCAAATAACCATCCCAACTACGCGCAAAACAATTTCCCGCTTTTCAATCTTTGGCGTATTTTTTGCTTAAATTTGGTTTTTTAAACGTCAATACCATGAGAAAGTTATTTTTTTTAAATCTTATCTGCTATACCATGATTTTCAACGCCCAATTCAACTACGACGCCGAATGGAAAAAAATAGAAAAAAACACCGAAAAAGGTAACTATAAAAGCAATTTGCCTTTGGTAAAAGCGATAGAAAATCAAGCAATAAAAGATAAAAACTATCCTGAGCATTATCGGGCATTGGCGCAAAAATTAGCGATTGAAAATACCGTTAAGGAGGAATCTTCAGTAGATGAAGTTAACAACCCATTGTACTTAAACGAACTCAAAAAAACAGCTTTGGCACAGAAAGATGTAGTTTACCAAAATATTTTGCTTCATCTTTATGCCACAAATTTAATTGCCTATTATAATAACCAAAGTTGGGAAATTCAAAATCGAACGAATTTAACCAAGGTATCAGAAAACATATCTGAATGGACCAACGAAAATTTTAAAACGGAAATTTTCAAAACTTTTGATGACATTTTTAAAAAGAAAAACGATTTATTAGGTACAGATTTAAAAAATTGGGTAAAAATCATTGAGCCAGAAAAGTTTGACGATTTCAAACTAAATCTTTTTCATTTGATGTTTAATACCTATTTGAACATTCCTGAAGCTTTAATGGATGATGCTGAGGAGAAAAATTATCAAATTCAAATCAACAGTCATTTTGAAGATTTAGTAAAAAATTATCAAAATAAACAATTACTTGATGCTTTTCTTTATACCCAAAACCAATGGTTAGACCACAAGAAAAATAGCAATCAAATAACATTAATAGCTTATCAAAAAGTATTAGCACAGCTCATTTCAAATTATCAAGCAGATTATGTGGCGCAATTAAGTTATATTTTGGCTAATACTTATATCACCCAGACTGGAAGAAATTACTTTCAAGGTAGAAATAATCCTGAGCAAGCTAAAAGTGATTTCCTCAAAGCCAAAGACATTCTTGAACAAGCCATAAAAAAACATTCAAAATCTAAATGGACCAAAAATTGTGAAAACCTTTTATTAAGAGTCAAGCAACCAGAAATTGAGGTGCAAATGCCCAATAAGATTTTGGTTAATGAACAAATTCCGTTGGGTATTTCTCACCGAAATACAGATAAAATTTATGTCAGAATTTATAATATTTCCCAAACACCAAGCACCTATATCGATTATAATTTTATTGATAAAGAAGATGCCAATTTAGAAACCAATGCCAAAATTTTTTCAGAAACCACCATTCCTGTTAAAAATTTCACTGACCTACAAACCCATAGCACTTTATTTCATTTGCCTAGTTTACCCATTGGGAAATATGTACTTGCTTTTTCTTCAAATGCCAATTTTAAGAACGGTAAATCAGATTTTACAACGCGTATCAACCTAGATATTATTGAAAACTACATCTTCAATACGAATGATGATAAAGGTCAAAGATCAAATGCGCAAATCATCAATGCCAATAGTGGCTTGCCTTTTGCTAACGAAACCCTAGATATTTATGAGTTAAAAGATAAAAAGTTCACTTTTTATAAAACCTACAAAACCAATGAAATTGGCGATATTATTGATGGTAACGAAGTTTTATCTATAACTAATCAAAGATATTATGGTTATTACATTTTTATCCCTAAGACCAAAGAGTTTTATCGTTTGTCAGATTTCGGGCAGTATCGCAGCAATTATCAGCCAAATGAAACGCAACAAACCGTTGCTACAATTTTCACTGATCGTGCCATCTATCGCCCAGGGCAAGTGGTTTATTTTAAAGCCATTGCCTATGAAAAATTAAAGTCAGAAAGCAAACTTTTAGTCAATCAAAACTTTAGGGTAGAACTGAAAAATGTTAATAATGAAAAAGTAGCAGAACTCAATTTAATCACCAATGAATTTGGCAGTATAAATGGTCAGTTTGTTTTGCCTCTGTCAACCTTAACTGGCGACTTTCAATTGTTGATTTTTGATAAAAATGAGACTGTAGTTGGTCAAACATCAATCAGCGTTGAAGAATATAAACGGCCAAAATTTGAGGTTAAATTCAATGAACTTAAAGACAATTACACCCTAAAAACTGAACAAAAAGTAGTGGGTACAGCCATGGCGTATTCTGGCGCAAGTATTTCAAACGCTAAAGTCATTTATAGGGTTGAACGACAAGAAATTTTTGTTTTTCCTTGGTGGGATGGCTTTAGATGTTACTATCCGCCTTATCGTCACGCAGAACCTGAAACCATCACGCAAGGTGAAGGAACAACCAATGAAAAAGGGGAGTTTACCATCAATTTCAATACAGAAATTCCTGAAAATGAAATCGAAAGTAAACAACCAAAAACTTATACCTATCAGGTGTTTGCGGACGTGACAGACCTTAATGGTGAAACCCAAAAAGGTGATGTTTCATTAACTGCTGGTTCTTTACCAAAAAAACTCAACATAGAAAGTGAAGCATCTTTTGCAGTTAATGGCTTAACAAATGAACATTTTAAAATTGTTTCAACCAATCTCAACAATGTAAAGGTCGCAGCTAAGGGTACTTATAAAATCACTAAACTCATCGCGCCAAGTCGTTTGGTTACGCCAGAAACTTTCTATTTTGAAGCAGATTATCAATTGGTTGAAGAGGCCAAGTTCGATCAACTGTTTCCACATCTTAATTATAAAAAAGATGAAGGGGATAAAAACTTTTGGAAAAAAGGCGAAGTCATCATGGGAAACTCCTTTGAAAATGATGCCAATACCACCACAGAAAACTGGTCAAAAGTGAAAATACCGGCTTTAAAATCTGGTCATTATCTCATCGAAAGTTTTGAAATGTACGAAAATGACACCATCAGAGCTTTCAAAATCATTGAGGTTTATGACCACCAAACATTGAGCAATGGTAGCCCAAATTATTTTTCACATAAATTGGATAAAAAAACTTATAAAGTGGGTGAAAGCGCCAAGATTACTTTTAGCACAGACACCAAAGACGCTGTTTTGTATTTTGCTTTAGAAGAAAAAAATCAACTATCTGAAAAGAAAATTTTGACCTTCAAAAATGGCGAAGCCACTTTGCTATTGCCAGTAACTAAAGAAAACAAAGACGGTTTGGTTTGTCATGTGCTTTTTATCAAACACAATGATGGGGTAACAAAAACCATCACCATGCCTGTGGACAAAGAAGAACCAAAACTCGAGATTTCTACGGTTGTTTTTAGAGATAAACTTCAACCTGGACAACCTGAAAAATGGCAACTCAAAATTTCAGGAAAAGACAGCGAGAAAATTTCAGCAGAACTCTTAGCGACGATGTATGACCAAAGTTTGGACCAATTTAGACCACATGATTATGGTTTTAATCCTTTTAGTTATTATTACTATGGCTTTCAAAACGTCTTTACTTTGAGTAACCAAAGTTGGCAACTAAACAATACTTATGGCAGAAGGTTCATGAATTATAATTTTATTAATCCAATCATACCAATTTTTAAGAATGAAATTAACGGCTTTTATGGCAGAGGTCGTAATCAATTGTTCAAAAGTATGCCTGGGTCTGTCGCGACTATGTCGAAGAGTCAAGAAGAATTAACCTTAGGGTTAGATTATAAAAATACCGTGGATGCGTTGCAAGGATCAGCAGCAGGAGTGGTAGTTCGTGGATATAATTCAATGGACAAATCTCATGAATTCCTAATAAAAGAAGAAATTGTTCCTAAGAACCCAAAAACCGACTTCTCAACCGTTCAAGTCCGCACCAATCTCAATGAAACGGCTTTCTTTTTCCCTCAATTAAGAACCAATGAAAAAGGCGAAGTCATTTTAGAATTTACGTCGCCAGAATCTTTAACCCAATGGAAAGTTTTATTGTTGGCGCACACCAAAGATTTAGCCGTTGGACAAAAAACATTGTCGGTTAAAACCCAAAAAGAATTAATGGTTGTGCCAAATGCCCCGCGCTTTTTGAGAGAAAACGACGAACTTATTTTATCGACCAAAATTTCTAATTTATCTGATAAAAATCTGAGTGGTGAAGTCGTTCTTCAACTTTTTGATGCCTTCAGTATGAAAGCCGTAGATGACCGTTTTGGTATGAAGCAAACTGTAGTGCCTTTCACTGTTGAAAAAGGTTTGAACACTGCAGTTAGTTGGACAATAAAAGTCCCAGCAAATTTAGGTGCAGTAGTCTATCGCATCATCGCCAAAACAGCAGATTTTTCTGATGGAGAAGAAAATGTTTTGCCTATTTTGCCTAACCAAATGTTGGTGACAGAAACGATTCCCATTTCAGTACGCGAAGGGCAAACCAAAACTTTTTCATTTGATAAATTGAAAAACAATACGTCTTCAACCCTGCGTTCGCATGCTTTAACCTTAAATTTGAATACCAACCCCATTTGGTTAGCGGTGAGCAGTTTGCCTTATTTGAGAGAATTTCCTTATGATTGTTCAGAACAATTATTCAGTCGATTATATGGCAATATGTTGAGCAGTTTTATCATCAATCAGCAGCCAAAAATTAAACGTGTTTTTGACCTTTGGAATAGCAAAGACATGATGATGAGTAAATTATCTCAAAATCAAGAACTTAAAAGCATGGTTTTAGAAGAAACGCCATGGCTCAAAGAGGCGCAAGATGAAACCCAGCAAATGAAACAACTGGCTTTGTTTTTTGATTTAAACACCATGACTAATGAGTTTAAAACAACCATGAATAAGCTGCTTAGCCGTCAAATGGCTAGTGGTGGTTTCCCTTGGTTTGATGGTGGCAAAGAAAGTTTCAACATCACCGCTCATATTGTTGGTGGTTTTGGCAAACTCAACCAACTGACTGGTGATCAATATCAAGCCATAATAGGGGAAGACGGCAAACAAATGCTTGCAAAAGCCATCAATTATTTAGACGTAGAGGCCTTAAAAAATTATAATGAAGCTAAAAGAAGAAAGCCGCAATTTTATGCCAGTTATGATTTGATTCAATATTTATATGCCAGAAGCTATTGGTTGAAGCAATATCCGTTAGCCAAGAATAAAGCCTTGGCTACTGATGTGATTAAAGATGCTATTAAAAATCAAGCGAAGTCGCAACTTCAAAGTCAAGCCCAATTGGCGGTGGTTTTGCAACGTTATGACTACAAAAAAGAAGCACAAAAAATCATTACCTTTTTAAAAGAAACGGCTGTTGATTCACCAGAAAATGGGATGTATTGGAAAAACAACCTGAGCGGCTGGCGATGGTATGAATCGCCAGTTGAAACCCAAAGCATGATTTTGGAAGCTTTTCATGAAATTACACCCAATGATGGTAAAAGCATTGAAGACATGAAAGTTTGGTTGATTAAAAACAAACAAACCAATAGTTGGTCTAGCACCAAATCAACTGCCGAAGCGGTTTATGCTTTAATGTACGCTGGAAAATCATGGGTAAATGCCGAAGAAAACGTAAAAATCACTGCACCAAGTTTCACGCTACCAACCGATGAATTGGCGCAAAGTGGCCTAATCAAAGCTAAAATTAATTCTGCCGAAATTAAGCCAAACGCCAGTGAAGTCACCATTCAAAAAACTGGCGCGGGTGTTGTTTTAGGCGGTTTGTATTGGCAATATTTTGAAAACTTAGACAAGATTACCAAACATCAAGGTGGCATTTCTTTGCAAAAACAATTATACCTCAAGAAAAACACAGACCAAGGTCAGCAATTGCAGGAAATTACCGCCAACCAACCGATAAAAATTGGCGATTTAGTGACCGTTCGACTCATCATTAAAGTGGATCGCGACATGGAATTTATTCATTTAAAAGACATGCGTGCCAGTGGCTTTGAACCCACAAGCACATTGTCTGGCTACAAATGGTCGGCTGGTTTGGGTTATTATCAAAGTACACGAGATGCTTCAACCAACTTTTTTATCGACTATATGCCTCGTGGTAATTATGTTTTTGAATATGATTTGAGAGCTAATAATGCGGGACAATTTTCTAATGGCATCACGACCTTGCAGAACATGTATGCGCCGGAAATGGCTTCACATAGTGCGGGCATTGTTGTGAAAATTGAGGAGTAAGGGATTGTATATTGGATTTTGTATAACTCCTAAAGAGTTTAAAACTCTTTAGGAGTTTATAAAAGAATCTGTTAAAAAACTGACAACTTGTCATAGTTTTATTTTTTTGTATTACTTTTGCAATCTATTTTTCAGATTATTCAACATGGAAAAAATTATAGAAGAGCAAAAGCAAGGCACGGCTTTGGTATTAGATAATAAAACTGAAAACGGCAAGAAACTTTTCATTGAAAGTTATGGTTGTCAAATGAATTTTTCAGATAGTGAAATCGTGGCTTCCATATTAAACGAACAAGGTTACAATACCACACAAAATCTCGAAGAAGCTGATTTGGTTTTGGTTAATACTTGTTCTATTAGAGATAAAGCTGAACAAACCATCCGCAAACGTTTAGAACAATATAATGCTGTAAAGAAAATTAATCCTGGCATGAAGGTTGGCGTTTTGGGCTGTATGGCTGAGCGTTTGAAAAGCAAATTCCTCGAAGAAGAGAAAATTGTTGACATGGTCGTTGGACCAGACGCCTATAAAGATATCCCCAACCTGCTGAGAGAAGTAGAGGAAGGTAGAGATGCCATTAATGTAATCTTGAGTAAAGATGAAACCTATGGCGATATTTCACCTGTGCGTTTGCAAAGTAATGGCGTAACAGCTTTTGTCTCAATCACACGTGGTTGTGATAATATGTGCACGTTTTGCGTGGTGCCTTTCACACGTGGACGCGAGCGCAGTCGTGATTCGCAAAGTATTTTAGAAGAAATAGCTGATCTCTATGCGAAGAACTTTAAAGAAGTCACCCTTTTAGGTCAAAATGTAGATAGTTATTTATGGTATGGTGGTGGCTTGAAAAAAGATTATGACAAAGCCACAGACATGCAAAAAGCCACAGCCGTTGATTTTGCGCAATTGCTAGATATGTGTGCCACGCAATTTCCTAAAATGCGTTTTAGATTTTCTACGTCAAATCCACAAGATATGCACGAGGAAGTGTTGCACGTGATTGCAAAGCACCACAACGTTTGTAGCTACATTCATTTGCCGGTGCAAAGTGGCAGCACGCGTATTTTAAAAGAAATGAACCGTCAACACACACGAGAAGAATACATGGCGTTGATAGACAATATCCGTCGCATTATTCCAGAATGTGGCATCTCTCAAGATATGATAGCTGGTTTTCCTACAGAAACAGAGGAAGACCATCAAGACACGCTTTCGCTCATGGACTATGTGAAATATGATTTTGGCTTTATGTTCATCTATTCAGAGCGACCAGGGACTTTAGCAGCTAGAAAAATGGCGGATGATGTGCCAGAAGCGATAAAAAAACGTCGTTTGCAAGAAATTGTAGACCTGCAACAAAAGCACGCTTTAGAAAAAACACAAGCCATGTTAGGCAAAACAGTTGAGGTTTTGATTGAGAAACCTTCAAAACGTTCTTCTGAGCATTGGAGCGGTCGAAATTCACAAAACACCACGGTGGTTTTCCCAAAAGAAAACTATCAGACAGGTGATTTTGTCATGGTGAAAATTACTAATTGCACAAGCACCACCTTAATTGGTGAAGCAGTTGGTTATAGTGAAACGATGATGAGTTAGAACACTGAAATCACTGATAATGCGTAAAATCACTGATTTTTTTTATTAAAGTTTTAAGTATTAGGATAAACTAGGTTTATTTTAGCTTGGTAAAATAAAAGATATGGAACTGAAGTATGGCGGATTAACAGATTTAATTTTAAAATCATTTTACAACGTCTATAATGAATTAGGGTACGGCTTTCTGGAAAAAGTTTATGAAAATGCATTATTAATAGAATTAGAAGTTGGATTAGTATTAAATTTTGGAAAAAAACCAGAATTTAAAAGAAAAATATTTTCAAATGACAACAAATAAAATTTATAAATAAGTACTAAAAATCTGTGAAAATAAATTTGTTTAATCAAAAATTTAAGCCGTATAATGCTGTTCTATCAGTGTTATCAGTGTTCAATACAAAATAATGGGTTATGGAATCTATACAAAATATAAAACAGCGTTTTGAAATCATTGGCAACGATCTGAAACTCAATCGTGCCATAGAAAAAGCCATGCAAGTGGCACCAACAGATATTTCAGTATTAATTACTGGTGAAAGTGGCGTAGGTAAAGAAGCCATGCCAAAGATTATTCACGCCTTGTCGCATCGCAAGCACGGTAAATATATAGCCGTTAACTGTGGAGCTATTCCCGAAGGCACCATTGATTCTGAACTTTTTGGTCACGAAAAAGGATCGTTTACAGGCGCTTTAAACACCAGAGAAGGTTATTTTGAAGTAGCAGATGGCGGCACCATTTTTTTGGATGAGGTAGGAGAGTTGCCCTTAACAACGCAAGTACGTTTATTGCGTGTACTTGAAAACGGCGAATTTATTAAAGTGGGCTCTTCTAAAATTCAAAAAACCAATGTGAGAATAGTAGCTGCTACAAACGTGAAAATGAAAGAAGCCATCGCTAAGGGTCGCTTTAGAGAAGATTTGTACTACCGCTTGAGCACCATCGAAATTGGTCTACCGCCTTTAAGAGATCGTCATGCCGACATCCATTTGTTGTTTCGCAAGTTTGCGGCAGATTTCGCCACAAAATATAAAATGCCTGCCATAAAATTAACCGATGAAGCTGTTTTATATTTGGAAAGAAATCGATGGAATGGCAATATTCGTCAACTGCGCAATATAGCAGAGCAATTGTCTGTTTTAGAAACCAATCGTTTGATAACTGGCGAAACCATGAAGCAATATCTTCCTGTGGATTACCACCAGTTGCCTACAGTAAAAAATAGCGTGAATGACAGCGAGTTTGGACCAACAAACGATATTTTGTTCAAGTTGATTCTAGACATGAAAAATGAAATGAACGACTTAAAAAAATTGACCATTGATTTGTTACAAAAGGGGAGTATTGCCCCTACGGAACAACATCAAGCGCTGTTGCAAAAGGTTTTTGGTAACCAAGAACTACCTATTGATGAAACTGCACACTATGACCCTAAACCATTTAAACCTAGTGAGCCTATAACAACTTTTGATGATGATGATGACTATTATATTGCTGAAGCAATAGAAGAAAAAGAAACTTTAAATTTGGAGGCTAAAGAAATAGAGTTGATTCAAAAATCTTTAGAAAAACACAAAGGCAAACGCAAAATGGTTGCTGATGAATTGGGGATTTCAGAAAGAACATTATATAGAAAAATCAAACAATATGACCTTTAGTTTTAATGTTTCAATGCGTCAATTTTCAATGAATCAGAGTCTTAACACCTATAATATAATGAAAAAAACACTTCTATTACTGCCAGTTCTTTTACTAACAAACTGTAAATATTATAACTTTACTGGTACAGGAAAGATAGATGCAGAGACTGTACAGGTCAATTTTTTTCAAAATTACGCAGAGTTGGTTGAGCCTGGTTTAGACAGAGATTTTACGATAGCGTTGCAAGATTTAATTCAAAACCAAACAAGTTTAAACTTAATTTCAAATAATGGCGACTTGGTTTATGAAGGTGAAATTGTTGATTTTAGAATTGCGCCTATGACAGCCACTGCCAATCAGCAAGCGGCCCAAAATAGAGTAACCTTAACTGTCAATGTCAGATTCATGAATAAAAAGAAGGAAGAAGATAACTTTGAAAAACGCTTTTCTTTCTTCTATGATTATCCAGCAGAACAACAATTGATAGGAAGCACACTAAATGCCGCAAAAGAGGCTATGTTTGAAAGAATTTTGCAAGATATTTTTAATGAATCATTAGCCAAGTGGTAAAATTATATTTAACTTTGTAAAAATTTATATTCTTTGACGACTTCAAACTATACTTATTTGTTAAATCACCCTAATGCTGTTTCAGGCACGCAATTAGATGATTTGCAACGTATTTTAGTTGATTACCCTTATCTTCAAAGTGCGCGCGCGCTATTGCTTAAAGGCTTATATAATCAGCAAAGTTTTTTATATAATGACCATCTTAAGCGAACGGCCGCGTATACGCAAGATCGCAGTGTTTTGTTTGAATTTATAACGTCTGCGCATTTTAAAACAATTGATTACGAATTGTACCAGAAAAAATTAGAAGAATTGTTTGGTATAGAAGTTTTTGGTTTTGAAGTTATAAAAGAACAGGTTGATTTAACGGGTCAAGATAAAAAATTAGTTGTTAAAGAAAACCCTGTTGCTTTTGGCATTGATTTTGAAAACATTGCACCACCTATTCCAATGCCTTCTGAAAAAGCAGCAGAGGTTATTGCTTTGGAGGAGAAGCTAGAAATAGGCAAACCCCTTCAGTTTGAAAGAAGTGAGAAGCATACCTTTCAGGAATGGTTACAATTGACAGCAATAAAACCTATTGTTAGAACAGAAAGCAACCAAATTTCGATTTCGGAAGAAAAAAAAGTAAACAAACAGTTGGATATTATTGACCGATTTATCGAAAATAACCCTAAAATTGTACCCCTAAAAAAGGATGATGAAATACCTGTAAAAGTATTTGAAAGTCCCGAAAAACCTAGCTTGATGACCGAAACCTTAGCTAAGATTTATTTAGAACAAAAAAAATATTCACAAGCAATTCAAGCATATGATATTTTAATTTTGAAATATCCAGAAAAAAGTGTTTTCTTTGCAAACCGAATTGAGGAAATTAAACAATTACAAAATATTAAATAGAATAAGATATGTTTACAGTTTTTTTAGCATTAATCGTGTTAGTTAGCTTTTTATTGATCGTAGTGATTATGGTTCAGAACCCTAAAGGTGGTGGTTTATCATCTTCATTTGGCGGTGGGCAGGTAGTTGGAGGTTATAAAAACACCAATGAATTCCTAGATAAAGCTACATGGGGATTAGGTTTAACACTGATCGTTTTAATTATGGTTTCTGCTTTATCATTTAATATTGGATCTCAAAGTAAATTAATTGATGATAGCTTTAAACCAGCTATTGAAGAGAAAGCCAAAGACCCTAATGCTACACCAGCCGCTTCAAAAGAAGTAAACCCTGCAACTGAAATGCCGGCTCCGCCTGCACCTGCTCAGTAGGTCATTTTACTTATGACAATATTAAAAAGAGGATACCTTTCGGTGTCCTTTTTTTTTGACATCATTTTGCTAGAGAATTGCCCAAAAATGGATGAGTAGATTATTGATTTTTTTTGGTCAAATGGTGATGAAACAGCTGATAATCAAAACGTCTGTTTTTATGGCGTAAAATATTAGTTTTTTTTCTCAGAAATAGTTTGTGAAAACAAAAATAGTTGTTATATTTGCACCCGCTATAAGCAAGGTACCTTAGCTCAGTTGGTAGAGCAATGGACTGAAAATCCATGTGTCCCTGGTTCGATTCCTGGAGGTACCACTTTAAACCCTTGAAGATTCTTCAAGGGTTTTTTGTTGTTTTGAACTTTATTTTAAGCTTCATCATATTATACCAATTGGAACAATATAATTACCCAATCTACTTGTCTATTTTCATTGATTCAACGTCTAAGGCTGAATTTGTGCTAAAATGGAGAGTCAATTTTACAACTTAATAACCTTTTGCTTTGTTTGATTGCTATATTCATCTGTAATAACTACATAATAAAAGCCGCTGCTTAAATTTGATGTATACAATACCATGTCGTTAGCATTTTTATCTATTAAAACGTCAATTTTATGACCTAAAACATTATAAAATGAAATAGCTTTCAAAGCAACATTTATATTTTTTATAATGAGATGATTGTCAAAGGGATTAGGATAAATTTGAACTTTTTCAAGCGCATGAGACAAATTATTTAAACTACTTATTGGCACAACGATAGATTTGGTCTTTGTCATCCCGCATTTTGTGGCTGATAACACGACTGTATAATTGCCAGTTGCCGTGTAGGAATGCGATGGATTAGTTGCTGTAGAGCTATTGCCATCACCAAAATCCCAAGAATAAGTGGTGGCGTTTGTGGATAAATTAGTAAAATTGACCACGTTATTTGATGTTGAAAAACTAAAATTAGAATTAGGATCATAACTGCCAATTTTCCAATTTAATAAAGCATCAAATAGCACAACTTTTACAGCTTGTCTAATTTGCTGGGCTTGAACTGCGCTTAAGCCACCATTAAAAGTAATAGACAGTGGATTTTTTCTAAAAATTGCTGTGTAAAAAGCACAAGCTGCAGCATAACTACCAGCAGCTGAAGGGTGACTTTCGTCAGGATCATAAAGTTCAATGGTTGGATAATTGGTTCTGATATAACGCCAAACAGGACCAACTGGCGATACGATCGCATTATTATCTACAGCCATGGTGTTATAACGCTCGGTTAATAAGTTGTCCATGCCTTCATACGTGCAAACCGCTGGAAAATTAGCACAATTACTAGAATCGCCATTTTTTCTGCCCCAGGTGGTATAAAAAACGGTTTCTACACATGGATTATTTTGATTAATTAAATTATTCAAGGTGCTAGCAAAAGGAAAAACATTGGTTTGTACTAGTTGCAGGCTTAGCGCTGGTCTTTGGCTTTGCTCTTGTAGTACGACATAATTCCAATTGCCCTGCATTATTTTTTGCAGCGTTGTTTGATTGGTTGAATGTCCTTGTAATGTGGCTCCTCCAGGCGCACTGCTATCATGAATGACATTATCCCCCATTGAAAGGGCTATATTTTTTAAAGTTTCAGGCATGTCGTTATAATAAATATAACTATTACCAATGAATAAAACGCTTTTCGTCTCTTGGCCAAAAGCCGAAATCAAGCCAAGAAAGACTAATAGACATGTTATTATTGTTTGCATTTTTATAAATTTTACTTTAAGAGGGTTACTATACTTTCAAAGGCGCCATGATGACTTTTGGAAACCGCTTGTCGCGTTTGGTGGTTAATTATAAAGGGAACTTCTTGATTTTTATCTAAAGGTGTATTGTTTTCTAATTTAAAAACATGTTTAAAATGACGCCTCTCCTCTAATGCAATGGTTTCCAAATAGGTTGAATTGACCACTGTCTGTGTAAAAAAAAGCTGCTGGCCATAACACACCTGTCCAGCCTTTTGGTTTAATTTTGTGACTTCAATTTTTTTGGGATAAAAACCACGTTCTTCTCCTTTTTGACGTAAAATTTTATAGACTGCTTCCTTCATGCTCCACATTTGCCAAAAACATAAGTATGGGTCTACTGTCTTTTGCATCATTTGTTGTTCATTTTCAGTCAAAACTTTCTCCAAATAGCCCTTTCTAAAAATGTTGCATTCTATTTTAGCTAATTGTAAATCAACAATATCATTACCGATTGGCATCATTTTTCAGCAAGTTTATTTTCTATTATTTCTAAAGCATGCCCTACAGTTAGCATTTTTTCCATAGAAACGGTGTCAATCATGATATCAAATTTATCTTCAATATCCAAAATAACATCAACCAAATGTGCTGAATTGATTTTTAAATCAGTAATAAAATCTGATGCTAAATTTAAAGATTCTAAAGCCGTCACATCATTTACATAAGGCTTTAAAATTTCTTTAATTGTTTCAATTCTGGTTTTTTCCATTTTTATGATTTAAATTTAGAGAAAATTACACAGGCATTCACATCGCCAAAGCCAAAACTAGCTTTTATAGCATAATTTACGGCATGATTTATTTTTTTCAAAGGTATAGATTTTTTGTCAATTATGTCTAAAATTTTTGGGTGAATGTCTTCACAGTTCAGATTGGGCATGATAAAATCATGTTGAATTTGTAAAATAGTGGCCACACTTTCTATGCTCCCAGCAGCTGAAAGACAATGTCCCACCTGCGATTTAAAAGCATTGATGTATGGAAAATTTTCGCCGCTTCTATTTAGTGCTTGGCTCCAATTCAATATTTCTTCGGGGTCTTTGCTAGTGGCGGTTAGGTGACCATTGATTAAATCGATGTCATTGGGATGAATTCCTGCATTTTCAATAGCTTTTTTGATGCATCTTTGAATAGCTTCGGGATTTGGCGCAGTCATGGTGCCACCACCACGTTGCCCACCAGAATTAAGGTTGCCGCCACAAACTTCAGCAAGGATCGTTGCGTTTCGAGATAAAGCACTTTCCAAACTTTCCAAAACCAATGCACCAGCACCACTGCCTGGCACAAATCCTGATGCTGTTTCGCTCAAAGGCCTTGAGCCTTTTTCTGGTTCATTATTATGTTTATACGTACAAACACGCATGGCATCAAATCCACCCCAAATATAAGGGCCGCTATCGCTCGTGCTGCCAACCAACATGCGTTTGGCATGGCCATTTTTTATGCGTTCATAACCCATTAAAATACTTTCAGTACCTGTGCTGCAAGCTGATGAATTGCTAGTCACCAAGTTCCCTAAACCCAATTTTCCCGCCATGTATGCGCTTACGCCGCTGCCCATGGTTTGAGCAACAGCAGTACTGCCCAATCTGCGCGTATCAAATTGGTCTATTTTATAAAAAGATTCTCTCAACTTTTCTACACCTGATGAGCCAGAACCAAAAACGGTTCCACTGTCCCAATCTGGTGTTGCTAAATCTGAAATGTTTAAACCCGCTTGTTGCCAAGCTTCCATGCCCGCAATAACACCATATAAAATGCCAGATGCTAAAAAATTTTTGAGTTCTAATTCAGAAAAACAAGCATTAATAATCTCCTGAGATATAATGGGTTTGCCCGCAATTTGGCAAGAAAATTTCAAGTGTTCCAATTCAGCATCATGTCTGATACCTGATTTCCCTTCTTGAATGGCTTTCAAAAAAGATGAAATTCCAACCGCATTGGGTGCCACTACGCCTAAACCTGTGATGACTACTCTATGTTGCATGATTATTATTTATGACAAATCCTTCTATAAATCCTTGACAGACTATTTCTGCCTTTTCATTTTCCATCCTTACTTTGCATTTTATTTTTCTAAACCTAAAATATTGTAGTTCTGAGTAAACGGTTACTTTTTCATTGGGAAAAATTGGTTTCAAAAAATCTATTGAGGCATTGGACATCATGACCTTTGTTTCGCTAGTAACTTGTTCTTTCAGCAAATAAATCCCTAAACAAACCAAGCCAATTTGTGCCATGGTTTCAATTAAAATAACACCAGGCGTAATAGGAAAGTTGACCAAATGACCTTTATAAAAATCTAAAGACTCATCATATCTAAAAGTGCCTACTACCGCATGTTCTGTGATAGATTCAATGGTGTCTACAAACAAAAAAGGTTTGGCGTAGGGTAACTTCTTAATGATATTTTCTATGTCCATGTTTTTAAACGATTGACTCACCACCATCTACTTTTATGACTGAACCATTAATCCAAAAGGCTTCTTTTTTAGACAAAAGATATACCACATTGGCTACATCCTCTGGGGTTGTTAGTCTTTTATATGGGTTTCGTATCAGGCTCATTTTTATTATTTTATCATGATTTGGAATCATCCGCAAAGCTTGAGTATCAGTAACTCCCGCTTGAATGATATTACTCTTAATCCCATATTTGGCCATTTCAACGGCTATATATCGCGATAAATTTTCTAAACTGGCTTTCGCTAAACTCACCGCTGCATAATTGGGAATCACCTTAGAACTACCTTCACTTGAAAATGAAATAATCCGACTATCATCTCCAAAAAAGTTATTTTCATGTAACTTTTGTGTCCAAGAAATTAAACTTAATGCCATCGCATGGCTAGTGATTTGAAAATCTTCTAAAGTAAGTTTTTGTTCCTCAATAATTGATTTTAATGCACCTTTTGCTAAACTATGAACCAATAATTTAACTTTATCACTTTTAATTTTAGCTTTAAAATCTTGCATAAAAAAAAGTTGCTTTTCTTCAGAAATCGCATCCATATTATAGCTAACAAATGAAACATTTTGACTCTTAATGCTTTCAAATTGTTCTTCAATAACTGCCATGCTGGCACGAGGATCACGATGAACAATACAAATATTCATCCCTTCCTTGGCTAATTTATGAGCTGTCGCTAAGCCTAAGCCGCTGCTCCCGCCAAGAATAATCGCCCAATCTTGCTTAAATTCTCCTACCATGATAATAAAATTCTTTGTGCCGTAAATCCAGGTCCAAAACTCAACATCAAGCCTTTGTCTCCTTTGGCTGGATTTTTTTCCATGATGCTTTTTAAGACGAATAAGACCGTCGCACTAGACATATTGCCAAACTGACGAAGCACTTCCTTGGTGTCGTCAATGTTTTTATCTAGTTTTAAAAATATGTCTTCTACAGTATTGACAATTTTTTTTCCACCTGGATGAAAAATCAAATGGTCTAAATCCTCAATTTTACATTGGTTTTCTGCCAAAAAAGGATAAATAAAATTTGGAAAATGAGCCGCAATGGTTTCTGGCACTTCAACATCTAACACCATTTGCAAACCGCTATTCACCAATTTAAAACCCATCATGTGTTCTTGGTCATAAAAGTGATACATCGATTCAGCAACAATTTCTGGACCTGTATCTTCTGGATATGAAGACAACAACACACAAGCTGCGCCATCGCCAAAAATAGCAGCACTCACAATGTTTGCCATGGCATGATCATCCCATTGAAAAGTAGCCGTTGGACTTTCATAAGCAATAATAGCTGCCTTTTTATTGGGATTGGCTTTGAGAAAATTTTTGGCATAAATCAACCCAGAAATGCCGCCAACACATCCCATTTCTGTAACTGGCAAGCGAATGATATTTTGTTTAAGTCCTAAAATGTTAATTAAATAAGCATCTAGCGATGGAATCATAATGCCTGTACAACTCACAGTGATGATAAAATCTAAATCTTTTGGTTGCCAATTGGCTTCATTCAACGCTTGGCGCAAGACAGTTTCTCCCATTTCTAGGGCGGCGTTGCTATACATTTTATTTCTTTCTTCAAAAGTCATTTTTGAAAAAACCTGTTCTGGACTCATGATGGAATAGCGTTCATCAACCATGGCACCTTCAAAAATTTTCTTAGCTTTTCTAATAAATCTGTCGTCTTTTCCATCCAACCATAAATCTATAAATGGCAGAATTTCCTCTGTTTTTCTAGAGAAAGGAGGCAATGCAGTTGTGACCTTTATAATTTTTACACTCATTTTATTTTTTTATTAAAAGCAATTGGTAACGAAAAGCCCATTGCCACGATAATTTATATGTCGTTGGATTTAATGACCTAGTAAACGCTAAAAGTTCACTTTTTTTAAACCCTCTTAAAATTGACGTTAATCCGTCCTTTCTATTCATGTCATTTAAATTAAAAACCACGGCAACCAATTGAAACAGTCTATAAGCCAATTTGCTTCTTTGTAAATCATTAATCACCACACCAAAGGCGGCATTTTTATAAAATAGGTTAAGCAAATCACTAATTTCTTGATTACTAAAATGATGTAAAGTTAGCGTGCATAGTAAATAGTCGTACTTTATGGCCTTAAATTCTTCAGAAAAGATATCCAAACAAAGATATGAAATTTCTGCATAGGTTGCTGAACATTTAATGGCATAGTCAATGGTAAAAGCGTTGGCATCAATACCTATTAATTTTACCTTCAAATGGTTCTGCTTAGCATAATCAGCTATGGCGCGCAACATATCGCCATTGCCACAGCCCACATCAACTATGGTAATGGGTGCGCTAAATTGTTTATTCTTTATTAATTCTTCAATGCTTTTTATGATTAATCTATTGCCGCCCAACCATTTATTGATTGAAGCTATTTTGTCTAAAGCTTCTCTTAAAGTTTCACCTGTGAGCGAAAAATCGTCCATTATTTCAGGATCAAGCGTTCTATATTTGGTATTTAACTTCATAAAATGGGTTTGCCGTGGGTGTTTTTAATAAGAAATGCAATCAGGCTTGGATATTTTAAACCTATACGCATAACGATGGCATTTAAATGGTCATTCAGCAATATTTTTGATAGCATTTTTCCAAAAAGTAATCTTTTTTTGAATTGCTTGTTCCAAGCCAGCTGATATTGGTGTTCCATTTCTTGGCGAGTTGTTTTACTGCTCAAGAAATTCAAAACTTGTTCAGAGGCTATTTTGGCGCTGTGAATAGCCATCGCCATGCCATTGCCGCACAAGGGATGAATCATGCCAGCAGCGTCACCAAGCATCAAGAGATGATTTTCAACTGGATTTTTAGATTCAAATGAGATTTGACTAATCGTTAAGGGTTTGTCAAAAATCGGTTGACAATGAGATAAAATTTCTTTTAAATGTGGATTTGATTTTAAAATATTTTCTTCAAAATCTTGAATGTTTTTAAACCTTTGAAAAGTTTTAAACGCCACCAAATAACAAATATTGATGGTGTCTTTGCCCACATGCGAAACCCCGCAATAGCCACCTTCAAAATGATGAAGACCTACCAAATCGCTTGGAAAATGGCCTTGAAAATGTGATTTTACGCCTAACCAAGGTGATTTTTTTTGAAGAAAACTTCTTTTTAAACTAAAATCTAAAGTTGATCTTTTGCCAAAACAACCTAAGGCGATTGGTGCAAAATAGGCTTGTTCATTAATAGTTTTTATGCTAAAAATATGATCCTTAAAATTGATTTCGGTTACATTTTCAAAATAAAATTCAACATTTAAAGAAAGTGCTTTTTGGCACAAATGATGATCCAAATCATATCTACTCACGCCAAAACCACCCAATGGCAAATTGGCAAAAATAGATTGACCAGAAGCAATGGAGATTTGTGTTTTATTAATGGTTACTGGATTTAAAACATCTAAATCAATGCCCAACCAGTTGAAATAGCTTTTGACTTCATTTGAAATGTATTCACCGCAAACTTTATGTTTTGGATAGTGCTCTTTTTCAAACAGCGCGACTTTTTTGCCAGACTTTGCCAAATGAATGGCAGCAGTTAAACCTGCTAAACCACCGCCAACAATGATGATTTCAAATGACTGATTCATTAGGCTAAAATACAAAATAAAACCACTGTTGGTACCGTGCGTTTATCAAAATTAACGATACTTTAGTAAAGGTTAGGTTTTTTTAGAATTTGTGATTTAGGTTTTTTATAAAGTAATCCCCTAAAATTGTTTCTGACCCCAAAAAATGAGACCATCCAATAGATTGCGAAAACGGTGTTTTCGCAATCTTATAAGTAAGGTAAAATTTTCTAATAAGCTCAAGTTTTCTTTTAGAAAAACCTTTCCCGAACTCATTTGATAATTCAATGGAAAGTCTATCAAGTAAATATGCACCATAATCGGAATAATCTTTACCCCTTTGTTCGTGTTCAACAATGCGTTTGCCTAGTTCAAAATAAGTTTGAACCATAATAGAATTTACAGAACGAACAACGCCATATTGAGCCTTTCTTAAAAGATGCTTTATTTACTCAATAAAATTAACAGTAAATGACTGATTATTTTTTATTTGAGTAATTTATTGGTTCCAAAAATAGTTAAAACTATGCACTTTTAGTGCATTTTGCTTTTAGCTTCTAAAAATTTTAAGCACAGATTTCACAGATTATAAAGATTACACAGTCCTTATCTTGAAATCAGTGAAAAAAAAAGTTAGTTTTCAATCTAATAGACTTTCAGTCTGCTAATGAAACCTATGGACTTCTAGTCCATAGTGGTTTAGTTTCTAGTCATTGCTCATTCACAGCTTTTACCATTATTTCTTGTTTTTTGTTTTATTTTCAATCGCTTTCAGGTTTTCTAAATAGTTTTTTTCTGCTTCGCTAATGGTTTTTTGTTGATATTTTTTATACTCGGAAGATGCTTTTTCAATCGCTTGTTCGTGACTGATAGCTCCAGCGCCTTGTAATAAATTTTCTCCGCTCATTGTCAAAATACGATCTAAATGTTCTGCCCAATCTTTCATTGTCATGGCTTGCTCCCGTTCGGCTTGGCGTTCGGCAAAGTCCAAATATCCAGAAACGATTTGTCCCAATATTCGCAATTCTTTTTCGTCTAAATAATTTTTAGCAATGGTTACATCTTTTAAATAAGGACGTTCACCTGAAAAAGACATCAGTCCTAAAAATTCTTTTTCAGCATCTACACGATTAAAAATAACTTCGGCTGCTGTTTGTCCGTGAACGGCATAATGAATTTTATTTTGTACTTTCTTAAAAAAACCAATGGAAACAGCTGCTTTTGGGTCGTAATCAATACTTGTGGCATATATTTCTAACACTTGACGGTAAAATACTTTTTCGGAAGCACGAATGTCTCGTATGCGTTGTAAAAGTTCTTTCCAATAACCGCCACCTCCCAAATTTTTTAAACGCTCATCATCCATAGTAAAACCTTTGCGAATGTATTCGTTAAGGCGCGTGGTTGCCCAAATTCTGAATTGCGTAGCAATTTTTGAATTAACACGATACCCCAATGAAATAATCATATCAAGATTATAGTGTTTGGTGCTATATTTTTTACCATCGGTAGCAGTTCGTAAGAATTTCTTACTAACTGAAATTTCTTGTAATTCGCCTTCTGAAAAAATGTTTTTTATGTGTTGTGTAATACCGGGTCGTTCTACCCCAAAAAGCAAAGCCAATTGATCTTGTGTAAGCCAAACATCTTGCTCATTTAAACGAACATCTACCGATATTTTTTCGTCTTGGGTTTTGAATATGATAAATTCAGAATTTGGTAGTTCCATTTGGCATGAGACTTTTAACTTGTTTTAAACTAAAATTGATTTACATTTCTTCAATGAGTAAATATATGACATCATTTTCTGTTATACAAATATTGATTTTGAAGCAACACCACTTAGGTGTAGATGCTAAACGATAAAACTGGCACTATCAATTATTTTGTTTTTGCAGATTTCCGCGAAAATATTTCGGTAATGTTTTCTAAAGAAATCTGAGACAGTGTTTCGGATTTTGAGGAAGTTAAGTAAAACCTTGGACTATTTATGTGCGTTTTCTTTTAGAAAAGCTTTTGAGGATATCGTTGCTACCTTTGGTTTGGAGGGGTTGGCGATTGGGGAGAGGTTTGGGCAGTTAAAAATCTAAAAGTAAAATCCAAACTTCATTAATTTGAAATAATTGTAACAAACTCTCCAATAACTCTCATTCCTTTACCATTTTCTTCATTAATCACAATGTCTGTATATAAAGAATCAAATGAGTTTGGTCTCAAAACAATAGAGGTATGTTTCCAACCTTCTTCTGTAGTTTCTTTTAAACTTGAATATATTTTTATTGTAAATGCAGAATTGAAATCAGTATCTTGAATATCTATATTTTCTACTAAAACAATCTTACCATTTCTACTGCCACCAGAATCTGGTTTAAATAAACAAATTGAACCATTGGGAATAACTCTATTCATAGATTCGCCGACTATTTTACATGCAAAATAATCGTCTTTATATTTTATGTTTTCAGGTATTTCAATTAATGTGTAATCTTTTTCAGATTGCATTTCACTAAACGTACCAGCTGCTGCATAAAAATCATAAAAAGGAATAAAGTTATTTAATACATTTTCATTCGTTGAAGTTTCTATGTCTTCAATAATTGAATCGTCAGAAGGTTTGTCAGCTGAAGTTATGTAGTTATAAATTGAATCCTCTACTGGTTTTGTCATTTCTAAAATTACTTTAACAACAGGAACTTCTTTGTCTTTGTCATTTTTTATAGTAGTTTCCTCAAATGAATCATCAATAGGTTTTACATCTCCCATATAATAAAAGTCCGTTCCTTCTCCATTATGTTTTTTCATAAATAGTGGAAGTCGTAATAAATTGTCATGATTTCTAATTGCCATAATTGTGGTATTTGTCAATCTCCTTTGAGGTTTAGTATACCATAAAAACTGTGAAGAATTTAGAAATTTTTCAGGAAACTTAGTTGAAGACGCAATGTTTTCCTCTTTATGATAATTTACAAAAATTGGGCATGAGTTTTTACTAATCTTATATCCATAAACTGTTGCTTCTTCATTTAATTCCCAATTTAATATTCGACAAACATCTTTTCTTGAATATTTTTGATATAAAACGAATCCATTGTGGAATTTTTCTTTATTAAATAATTTATTATATGAGTAAATTGAATATTCGATACTATCACTTAAATAAATTTTAAATGGTTTATTTTGGAGTATTTTTTTAAAAGAATTTGTAAAGATTAATTTATTTTCATGTTCTATTAATATATTTTGTTCTTTCCTAATAAATTTAAAGTTCAGATTATTAATACATGATATATATGTTTCTTTAGAAATATAGAAACTATATTTTGAAATAATTAATTTTTTTATAATTTCAAAATCAACTATCTTGTCTTCAATCAATGACTTTAAAATTAAACATTCTTCAATTCTTTTACCATTATTGATTTCTTTAGAAAATAACTCTAATAAATTGATTTGTTCTTTTGTTAACTCGAAGTTAAGGTCTTTTTCAACTTTAGTGATAAAATTAAAATATGAATTTGAGTAATTTACATACAAGAAAGGATCTCTTGAACCATGTTCAATAAAATCCATCATCATTGGGATTCTACCTAATTTAAATTTCAAAAGATTATAATCTTTTTTTAAATCATTTAAGTATTGCATGTTAGCAGAATCAATAGATTGAAATATTTTTTCTTTTGTTATTTCGTCAAAATTTATAGTGGAAGAACCAGGAATCATTCTACTTCCTTCGCTAATTAATTTTCTCAAAGTATCTTTATTATATGATGTGTCTCCATATAATGCAACAGGAATTAAATAATTATTTTCGTAGTTTCCAATAAAGTCAATGATAGTTAAATAACTTTTCCCATCTATTTTTCTTAATCCTCTGCCTAATTGTTGAATAAAAATTATTGAAGATTCAGTAGGACGAAGCATTATAATTTGATTAATTTTTGGAATATCAATTCCTTCATTAAAAATATCAACAGTAAAAATATAATCTAACTTTTCATTTAAATTATCTGATTCTAAACTTTCAATTGCCTTAGCTCTTTCTTCTTCTGAATTATCACCTGTAAGTGCAATTGTTTTAAAGCCTTTTGAATTAAATAAATTTGCCAATTCGATGGCTTCACTTATTCTTGAGCAGAAGATCAAGCCTCTAGTTATTCCATTATCACTTCCATAAAAATTTGCTTTCTCAATTATCCTGTTAACTCTTTCACTTGAAATAAGTAAATTAAAATCAGTTTTTTTTTCTATTTCCTTACTATCAATTACTAAATCAGATACCCCATAATAATGAAATGAACTAAGCATTTCTTCTTCCATCGCTTTGTTCAATCTAATTTCATATGCAATATTGTGATCAAATAATTTAAAAATATCATTACCATCAGTTCTTTCAGGAGTTGCTGTCATTCCCAAAAGGAATTTGGGCTCAAAATAATTTAGTAATCGTAAATATGAATCAGCACCAGATCTATGAGTTTCATCAATTATAATGTAATCAAAATGATTTTTTGTAAAATTTTCAAAATGTATAGATTTTGAGATGGTTTGAATTGTAGAGAAAACGAAATCACAATCTAAATCTCTTTTGTCGCCAGAGTATAATCCCATGGATTTATCATTTCCAAAAACTTTTTTAAATGTTTTTAATGAATTTTTTGCAATAGTTAATCTGTGAACAACAAACAACAATTTTTTAGGATTAAATGCTATAGCATCAAAGGCTGATAAAAAAGTTTTTCCTGTTCCTGTTGCTGAAATTATTAAAGCTTTGTTCTTTTTTTCTTCTCTTAATTTGGTTAAGTTTTCCAATGCTTCTTTTTGCATTGTATTAGGAGTAATAGTTTCTTGAACTTCAGTTAAAATTTCAAGGTTATTATTTTTATTTAAAAGAAATTGCTTTTGATATATTTCATTATATGACAATATGAATTCTTCTGAAACCACTGTCGCTTTTTCAAAATCAGAATGAAATTCATTTAATAGTTTTTCAACAATACCACTATTATCTAGTGCTGATACTTTTATATTCCATTCTTTATTTGTTGTCAGTGCTTGAGCAGTCAAATTACTACTTCCAACAATTAAATTGTAATGATTATTTTTTTTAAATATATAGCCTTTTGAATGAGCATTACCAGTTGTTGTAATACGTAAATCTATATTTTTAAATTGTATTAATCTTTTAAGAGCTTCAGGTTGTGAAAAATTTAAATATTGAGAAACTAAGATTTGTCCTTTGACATTAAGTTTTTCTAGTTGTTGTAATTTATTAATTATCGTAGCAACACCACTTGTGGTAACAAAAGCAACAGAAAAATAGAACTCTTCACAGTCTTCAAGTTCTTTTAATAAAGTTAATAGAACTTTTTTTGGAGGATTTTTTTGATTTACAAGTAATTCGGGATGAAAATTTTCATCAGATATAATAGTCTTATCTACATAACCTGTTTGTAGACTTTTATTAAAAATTTCATTTAGGTTATTCATTCATTATTAATTTATTGACTATTGGAATATCTGCAGCTGCCCAATTTAGTTTTTGTAACTCATTTAAATTTAACCATTCTAACGATATATGTTCATTTAAAAAAACTTCTTTCGTTTCAACTTCACATTTATAAGTATGCATAGTTAATTCAAAATCTGGGTATTCATGAACTACCGTCATAAAAAAGGATTTTATATTCATTGAGATATTTAACTCTTCAAATATTTCTCTTTTCAATGCATCTTTTTTAGTTTCGTTTTCTTCAATTTTTCCTCCAGGAAACTCAAATTTTTCTGAAATATATGGAAACTTATTTTTAGGCCTTTGTACACAAAGAATTTTATCTTCAAAATATATTATTGCTGCAACTACCTCGATTTTTTTCATTAATTATTAAAGATTTTATTAAATGTTCAGGTATTTTGTGCCAAGCATCTTTTCTTGAAATTTTATCTTTCAAATAATCAAAATATTCATCAATTCAATTATTTACTTATAAAAAGTGATAAGCTGTTCTTCTCTATATAGAATCACAAGCGTCTTTGTTCATTTTAACATGAGCAATGGATTGAAAACCAGCTCGTATAAAACCCTCAGAAAGCCCTCCTGCTCCCGCAAATAAATCTATAAAATTCATATTACATTTACAATTTCTTGCAATTTTAATCATTTTTTTTCAAAAATCAATGCTTTTTTAGGTAAATTTTAAACAAAAAAATCAACTGCTATTTATTCTAATCATTTTGGTTCTTTTGAAAACCAAAAAATAATTGAACCATTAAAATACCTGCCCAAAAAAGAATTTTTAGAATATCATTTAGATACTATATTTTTAAAATAGGATTTACCTCGAATAATTCGGTGCCTCTTTCGTAATCGTTACATTATGCGGATGGCTTTCGCCTATACCACTGGCCGTGATACGCACAAAACGCGCCGTCTCTTGCAAAGTAGGAATGTCCTTAGCCCCACAATAACCCATACCGGCACGCAAACCGCCAACAAACTGCTGCATGCTCTCATTGAGTTCGCCTTTGTATGGCACACGACCAACGATGCCTTCTGGTACAAGCTTTTTCACATCGTCTTCCACATCTTGAAAATAGCGATCCTTAGAACCCTCTTGCATGGCTTCTAGCGAACCCATCCCGCGATAGGATTTGAATTTTCTGCCTTCAAAAATAATGGTCTCACCAGGGGATTCTTTGGTGCCGGCTAATAATGAACCCAGCATCACGCTACTTGCGCCAGCAGCTAAAGCCTTAGGAATATCGCCCGTATAGCGAACGCCGCCATCTGCAATAACTGGCACCCCACTGTCTTTTAGGGCATGCGCGACTTCTAAAACGGCGGAAAACTGCGGAAAGCCAACACCTGCAATCACGCGGGTGGTGCAAATAGAACCTGGCCCAATGCCAACTTTCACGGCATCTGCGCCATTTTCTGCCAAATAAAGGGCTGCTTCGGCCGTAGCGATATTACCCACAACAACATCTATTTGCGGAAAATTTTGTTTGACTTCTTTCAAAACGCTCACCACACCTTTGGTGTGACCATGCGCCGTGTCAATGATGATGGCATCCACACCAGCTTCTACAAGAGCTTTAGCCCTTGTAAGCGCATCTGCCGTCACGCCTATGGCTGCAGCCACGCGCAAACGACCGTATTTGTCTTTATTGGCATGTGGTTTTTGAGATAATTTGGTAATGTCTCTGAAGGTTATTAAACCCACTAATTTATAATGATCATCAACAACGGGTAATTTTTCAATCTTGTTTTCTTGCAAAATACCTTCTGCCACTTGCAGGGTTGTACCCACTTTGGCAGTAACCAAATGTTGGGTGGTCATCACCTCAACGATAGGTTTGGCATTGTCTTTTTCAAAGCGCAAATCTCTGTTGGTGACGATACCCTTCAACAAACCATTTTCATCAACAACGGGTATACCACCAATGCCATATTCTTTCATGGCGTATTTGGCATCGCCCACTTTGGCGTCCATGTTTAAAGTGACTGGGTCAATGATCATGCCCGATTCGGCACGTTTCACTTTTCGTACTTCATACGCTTGATTTTCAATCGACATGTTTTTGTGCAAGACACCAATACCGCCTTCTTGTGCCATCGCAATGGCCATAGCGCTTTCGGTCACCGTGTCCATAGCTGCAGAAATAACAGGCACATTGAGGATGATATTTTTTGAAAATCTAGATTGGGTACTGACCTCTCGCGGTAAAACTTCTGAATAATTTGGTATTAACAGAACATCGT
>B570J29032_109959593_pt1 | contig 36344 bp, 33 predicted proteins | sample LakMenEpi16Nov12_FD_29032 | JGI IMG/M metagenome (IMG submission 29032) | reverse complement strand
GTGGTAACACGTTAAGCTTACCGTTACTAATAGCTCAATTGGCTTGATTTATGCACTGAAAAATTTTTTTGATACAAATTACAATGTTTAAGTTTAAAATTACCTTAGTTATTTATTTTTATTACATAGTTAAAAAAAATTTATACCTGATATTGCTAAAGATTTGGGTAGGCAAATTAGCTTGATTTATAAATTGAAAAGATTTTTATTAAGATAATTTAAAATTTTTTTTATAAAAAAATATCTAAAAATGCAAGATTACAAAATTGTAGGTATTGTACAAATTTATAATGAACTTGAAAAAGGTAATCTACAGCGTTTTTTTAAATATATAAAAAACTGTGTCGATGAATTAGTTGTCTATGATGATTGCAGTACTGACGGTAGTTTTGAATATGCAAAAGAAAATACACAATGGGTTGTTCGTGGAGTAAAAAATGATTTTGCTTCAGAAATTGAACATAAGCAAATTTTATTAAAAACTGCATTAAATCTTTCGCCAGACTTTATACTTAGTATAGATGCGGATGAAGTAATTTCTAAAGGAGAACGAAACTCTCTTCAAGAGTTATGTAAATTATGCCTTAAAAAAAATTTAGATGGTCTAGAATTTCAGAATATTAATTTATGGAGAAGCACTAATTGGAAACGTGTGGATAGCCAGTACAATGAAGGTTGGCCTGTAAAACTTTGGAAAGTCAAACCCGATATGAATTTTGATGTTACTAAAAAAGGGTTGCACCAAAAACCTTTTCCTAAAAATATAAAAAAAATATTAAAACAAAACCTTTTAAAAATAATTCATTATGGATTTTCAAATGATATTAATCTTACGCATAAGTATCTAACTTATAAAGATCACGGCCAAAAAGGATATGATATGTTAGATCGTTTATTGAATGAAGATCAATTACTTTTAGAAGAGGTTCCTAATTCTATGTTTCCAAAAGACCTTTATTGCAATGGTCCGCAGCCATACAAAAGAAAGTTTTCGGAGGCATTAGAAGTTGTTGAGAGTTTAAAATCTCAAGTAAAAAGGCCAAAATATTCAATTGCCTGCCTTATATATAAAAGTGTTGAATGGTTAGATTTTGTTTATAAGCAATTGTTAAAATATACAGACTTAAATGATGTTGAATTCTATTTTATTGCAAATGATGCATCTCCCAATGTGATTAATTATTTAAAAAAAAATCATATACCACATTACATTCATCAAAATTCTAAAAGCAATAATGATGAATGGTATATAAATAATGTTTATAGAGCCTGGAATTATGCAGTTCATGTTGCAAAAGGAGATTTTGTAATTTTAATTAATTCGGACATGTGTTTTACTGAAGGATGGTTAAGAAATTTAATAGCATCATACGACGGGAAGAATATTGTATCGTCAAGATTAGTTGAGTCTGGTAAATTATTAAGCGGTTTACACGGTATTGAAAAAAATTTTGGTAAAGATATTTCTAGTTATAAAGAACAAGATTTTTTAGAGTTTGCCAATTCTATTTCTAAAGAAAAAAAGATTGATGGCGGTCTCTATATGCCTATTTTATTCAAAAAAGAACATTTTTTTAAAGTAAATGGTTATCCAGAGGGTAATTTAAAAAAAGACTCAGATATTTTTTCAAATAAAATTGCCTTACCAAATGAAGAGCAGGTACCTGGTGATAAAGTTTTGATAAAAAAACTTGCAACAATAGGCATCAAGCACCAAACCGCATTTAATTCTATTGTTTATCATTTTCAATGTGGCGAACAAGATTCGGAAGACAAAGAAGAAGTATTCGATACTGATATAAAAAATATTGCGTTTTGTGATAATTTATCTTTTTCAATTATTGAAAAAAATAAAAGATTAAGCGATTATTTAGTCAATAATGTTCAAGGAGTATATTTATTAAATACAAAATTATTTGAAACTAGCAAATATAAAAAAAATTTAAAAGACACAATTAAATATGATTATCCAAAAACTAAGATAATTATTCAAAATGCAACCTTTTCTAATTTGATTTACCCTGAATTGTATACAATATGTTTTCTTGAAGATGATCTAAGAAAATTAGGCAAAAGAAACGCACAACAAGAAATTAATTTAAGATATTGCAACAAAAGAGTTACAGATTCTATACAGATAGCGATTTCATACTCAGAATATGAATTTGAGATAATTTCTGCTAAAAACATAGAAAAATGGAAAGAATTAATCGAAAAATCTTCTATTGAGACCGCACAATTCAAAGTAAGAAAGATTAAAAAAATTAGCCCTGATACTAAATTTTTCCAATACTATAAAAAATTTTCTTTCCAATTTCGAAACATATTAATTGATTATTTCTTTGGTCAAAAATATTGGGTTTTAGCAAAATTATTTACTAAGCACGGAATTAAAAAAGCTACAAGAGACATATTAATTACAGCTGGTATTTTAAAATACATAAAAAAATTAATAAATATAATTAAATAATTTCTTTACTTTTGGACTTTAATAATAGGTAAATACTTACATAATGAAAAAAAAATTAAATATTCTTATATTTTTGTCTTCTGTTCTATTATTTATTGTCGGTTATTTTTTTTATCAAAATAAACAAACAATTGAATGTGTATCTACATTCTCGATAATCTCAAAAAAAAGTATTAATGAAATCTCAAAAAAAAGTATTAATGAAAAAGTTCGTTCTAGTTTTAGTTTAGTAATAAATAAAAATTTAGCGTCCATGCTTCAAGATCAAAATGTAAAAAAAAATATTATACTTATTGATATTTATAATAATAAGTTAACTATAGTTTCTAAAATAAGATTTATAAAAGCAGATCCGATAATTGTTAATAACAAGATAAGTGCATCATTTAATGAAAGCGCAAGAGTGTTCGATTTTAAAATTTTACAACAAGAGATTAACTGCAAACAAGAAAGTTCAGTATATAATTTAATACTGCCAATTTTATTATTGCTGTCATTAATTATTTATGTCTTTATTATTCGCATAAAACATATCTCTTAAGCTTTTATGATAATTTCCAGGTCAATTATTTTATTAATAATAATTTGGAGCATTTATTTAATAAATGCACTGCAAACTCGAGATTATTTTATTTATATTTCTTTAAATTCAACAATATTGATAATCAATTTTATCTTAGCAATTTTTATTGGCTCTGTAGTATTTAATTTAAATAATTATTCAAGTAAATATAAATTAAACACTACTAATTATAAATCATTATTAGTTAGAAATAAAATTTTTAATTTTTGTTTAATAAGCTATTGTGTAATACTTTTAATTATTTTTCTTAGAAAAATTTTCTATCCTTATATATTTGATATTGAAATGTTAAGACCAAATATTTTCTCTGCTATTAAACAAGAACCCCATATAATATCCATAATTTATGTTTTTTTAATTTATGTTAAAAGTCTTCTTTTATCGTTTTTATTTTTTTTTTTTATTAAATTTTTATTTACAAAAAAATATCTTGAAATAATTCTTATTTTAACAGCTGTAATTTTTGAGTCTTTAATTTTTAATTCTAAAGGTATTTTGTCAACTATTTTGTTTATATATATTTTATTTTTTTTTTTATCAAAATTAAAAAAACAGAATATGAATTTTTTTTTTCAATCTATTCAGTCCATAATCATAATTATACTATTAATTTATTTTATTGAAATTAAAAGAAACGGAAATTTAATTTTAACAATAAAAGAATATTTATTAATCAGTCCCGTTTTGCTTTCGTCGGTTGTGGATAACACTTTGCAAGTTTTTTATAATAAATGGTCATTTGATAATATATTTATAATTTTTTCCGGTCTTGATTACTTAGTTACATTACTATTTAGAGCGTTTGGAATTCCAATACAAACTTATGGATATGAGTTTATAAAATTTATAGATTTGGGTCAGGTAGTTTCGTCAGACACCCTAACTTATAATTTTATCCTTAGAAATTCATTTTATACTCTTTTATTAGAACCCTACTTATCTTTTGGTTTTTTTGGGATCATTTTTCTCGGTTTCATAGCTGGCTATATGATTTCTAAGTATGAATACATTTATACTAAATTTAAATGCGAGTATTCACTATTTTGTCTGCAATTTTTTGCCGGTGTTATTGCTTATGGTATATTTGGTTCTGCATTTAGTACAGCTACGTTCTGGTTAGTTTTGGGTTTTATGATATTCTTCAAATCGTATATTTTTATCAAAAATCCGACCAGTTAATGAAATTATCAAATTTTTTATGAAACTTGTAATTTTAGCGGGCGGCTTAGGAACAAGAATAGCAGAGGAAACTGATATCGTTCCAAAACCAATGGTATTAATAGGTGATAAGCCAATTTTATGGCACATTATTAAATATTATTCAGAATTTAATTTTTCAGAATTTATTATTTGCGGAGGTTATAAAATAGAAATAATTAAAAAATTTTTTAAAAATTTTGAAAATAAATCAAGCAAATTAGCAAGACCCTGGAAAGTTAAAGTTATAAACACGGGCAAAGATAGCAATACTGGAGAAAGATTAAAAAGAATTAAAAAATATGTTGGCGAGTCTTTTTGCTTAACTTATGGGGATGGTTTAAGTAATGTGAATATAAATAAATTAATAAAATTTCATAAAAAAAATAAAAGAGTAGTAACATTAACCGCAGTTAAGCCAGAATCTCGTTTTGGAAAACTTATTTTGAAAGGAAATAAAATAAGTAAATTTCTAGAAAAAGATCAGGCTAAAGAAAGTTGGATTAATGGAGGTTTTTTTGTTTGCAAAAAAGAAATTTTTAAATATTTAAATAAAAAAAATACAATATTAGAAAGTGACACATTAAGTTTATTAGCTAAAAAAAATAAACTTGGTGCTTATAAACACAAAGATTTTTGGTATTGCATGGACACATTGAGAGATAAAAGATATTTAAATAATATTTGGCTTTCTAATAAAGCGCCGTGGAAAATATGGAATGCAAAATAAATTACAATTTTTACAAAAATTTTGGAAAAATAAAAAAGTTTTTTTAACAGGGCATACTGGTTTTAAGGGTTCGTGGTTTTGTATTTTTTTAAATCTTTTAGGAGCCAAAGTTACAGGTTACTCTTTAAGGCCTCAGCAAAAATTAAATTTATTTGATTTAGCTAATGTAAATCATCTAATATATGATTCTGTGATTGGAGATATTAGAGATTATGCTAAGTTAAAAAAAGCAATTTTTGAATTTTCGCCAGATTTTGTTGTGCATATGGCAGCACAGTCTCTCGTCAGAAATTCGTATGCAGATCCCAAGTATACTTATGATGTAAATACCCTTGGCACTGTTAATATTTTAAATATTTTAAATGATTTAAATTTTATAAAATCAGCATTGATTATTACTACTGATAAAGTTTATTTTAATGACAATAAGAAAAATTATTATAAAGAAAATGATCGTTTAGGTGGTTTTGATCCTTATAGTAATTCTAAATCTTGTGCTGAGTTAGCAGTTAATTCTTATAATCATTCATTCTTTTTTAAAAAAAAAATTTTTGTAGCTACAGCAAGAGCGGGTAATGTCATTGGTGGCGGTGATTTTTCTAAAGATAGAATTTTACCTGATTATTTTCGCTCTTTATCATCTAATAAAAAATTAATTTTAAGATCGCCAAATTCTATAAGACCATGGCAACATGTTATTGACCCGTTATATGGATATCTTTTGTTATTAATGAAGTTATATAGAAAGGAAAAATACATTAACAATAGTTGGAATTTTGGCCCCAGTAACTCCAACAATAAGTCTGTAAATCATGTTATTAGTTTAATTAACAAAGAATTTGATAATTCTGTAAAAGTGATTAAAAAAAATAGTAACTCTAATAAATATTATGAAAGTAAAGTATTAATGTTGAATTCTGAAAAATCTAAAAAAAATTTACTGTGGAATACAAAATACAATCTTAAAGATTCTATAAAATTAATATCTTTTTGGCAAAAAAAATTCTTAGAAAAAAAAAATATTCTAAATATTTCTGAGAAACAAATAATTGATTATTTAAAATAGTTTATGGTTGAAAATGTAATAGGAGTAAAAAATAAAATATTAGATTTGGTTAAAAATTATTCTAATATATATTTTAAAGAAAAAGAATTTATTTCAGGAGTAAGTGAAGTGCCAGTTTCTGGTAAAGTTATTGGATCTTTAGAACTTCAAAATATGGTCGAGGCTTCATTAGACGGCTGGTTAACGACAGGCAGATTTAATCAGCAATTTGAAGAAAAATTATCTAAATTTTTAGGAATCAAGTGTTTATTAACAGTTAATTCTGGATCTTCTGCCAATCTTATTGCATTCTCAACTTTAACTTCACCTAAACTAAAAGATAGAGCTATTCAAAAAGGAGATGAAGTTATTTCTGTTGCAGCAGGTTTTCCAACAACAGTAAATCCAATAATACAATTTGGCGCAATTCCAGTTTTTATAGATGTTAAAATTCCAACTTACAATATTGATGAGAACTTAGTTGAGTCTGCAATAACAAAAAAAACAAAAGCTGTAATGTTGGCCCATACCTTGGGTAATCCTTTTAATGTTAAAAAAATTAAGGAAATTTGTGTGAAATATAATTTATGGTTAATAGAGGATAGTTGTGACGCTCTTGGATCAAAATTTGATAATCAAAATGTTGGGACATTTGGCGATTTAGCAACTTTAAGTTTTTATCCAGCACATCATATCACAATGGGAGAAGGTGGTGCAGTTTTTACGAATAGCAAGAAATTAGAAAGAATTGCTGAGTCTTATAGAGACTGGGGAAGAGATTGCTATTGTGAGCCTGGCAAAGATAATACCTGTAATAAAAGATTTGGTTGGAAATTGGGAGATCTGCCCTTTGGTTATGATCATAAATATACCTACTCTCATCTAGGTTACAATATGAAAATAACTGATATGCAAGCTGCTTGTGGTCTTGCCCAGTTAGAGAGTTTAAATGAATTTATCACTAAGAGAAAAAATAATTTTAATTTTTTATATAAAAACCTTAAAAGTCTTGAAGAGTTCTTGATATTGCCAGAAGCAGAAAAAAATTCAGAGCCATCCTGGTTTGGATTTCCTTTGACTTTGAAGAAAAGTAATCAATATAGTAGGCGAGCCCTTATTCAATACTTGAGTGATAGTAAAATTGGCACTAGATTATTATTTTCAGGAAATTTAATTAAGCAACCCTACATGAAAAATATAATTTTTAAAGTTCATGGAGATTTAAAAAATACTGATTTGATAATGGAAAATACTTTTTGGATAGGGCTGTACCCGGGTTTATCAACAAAACACTTAGAGTATAGTATTGATAAAATTTCAAATTTTTTCAAAATTTAATTTTGTGATTACAATTTTCAATATTTAAGAATATGAAAAAAATCATTTCTATATTAATTCCAATTTTTAATGAAAAAGAAAATATTAAAATTATTTATAATAAAATTATTAATACTATTTCAAGTGTAACAGAAAGATATGATTATGAAATTTTATTTTTAGACAATCATTCAAATGATGGTTCTTATGAAATTTGCAAAAGTATTACTAAAAATAACAAAAATACTAGAGTTATAAGACATTCGAGAAACTTTGGGTATCAATCAAATATATTATCCGGTTACGATAGCTGTGTTGGCGATTGTGCTATTACAATAGATTCTGATGGCCAAGATGATTCAAAATATATTTTAGATTTTATAAGCATTTGGGAAAGAGGTTATGATGTTGTATATGGTATTAGGAAAACTAGAAAAGATAATTTTTTTATAAAAATATTTGTAAAGTTATTTTATAAATTGCTAAATTATTTTTCTGATATTTCTATTCCTGCTAATGCAGGCGATTTCAGATTAATTGATAAAAAGATAATCTTACATCTTAAAAAATTTAAGGAAAAAAATATTTTTTTAAGAGGTGTTATATTTTATTTAGGATTTAATCAAATAGGTTTGGAATATGATAGAGAAGAAAGGTTAAAAGGAAAAAGTAAGTTTTCGTTATTACAATATTTTGATTTCGGGCAAAATGGGATTCTTTCCTTCTCAAAATTTCCACTTAAATTCATTACTGTATTTGGATTTTTAATATTTAGTTTTAGTATTTTTTTAATTTTTTTTTATTTATTTAAGTTTTTTAATGGCGAAATATCTCAGCCTGGTTTTACAAGTATAATATTATTTTCATTATTTTTCTTTGGAATTATAATATTTTTTATAGGTATAGTTTCACTTTATATAGGTCAAATTGTAGATGAGGTAAAAGATAGACCCAGATATATTATTGATGATACGGAAAAGTAAATATAGCTCAAGAAAAAAAATTCTTATTACAGGTGGTTACGGATTTGTAGGATCTCATATATTTAACTTTTTAAAAAAAAAAAATTATAAAATATATCGTTTCTCTAGTAAATTTCATGACTTGAGTAATTTAAAAATATTTAAAAATATTTTAATAAGATACCAGCCGGAAATAATAATTCATTTAGCGGCGAGAACAGTGCCTACTATCAGAACGAAAAAAGAAAATAAATTGCAATATCAAAATACTACTTTACCAGTAATTAATTTAGTTAATTCCCTTAAGTATTGTTATAAATTGAAAAAGATTATTTTTTTTGGAAGCATAGAAGAATATGGTTTAGCCAAACTTCCTTTTTCAGAAAGACAAAAATTAAAGCCAGTTAGCTCTTATGGTGTTGCTAAAGCAAAGGCTTTACAATATGTAAAAAAAAAAATTAAAAATAATAATAAAGTTAATTATGTATGGCTTAGACCGTCTTTAATTTTTGGTAAAAATGATAATAAAAAAAGATTTTTAGGTTCTTTATTGAATAGTTTATATTGTAATAAAAGAATTAAAGTTAGTCTAAATTCTCAAATTAGAGATTTTTTATATGTCAATGATTTATGTAGATTTATAGAATTATTGATTATTAAACAAAATATTAATTTTAATGGACGTATACTAAATATAACTGCAGAAAATTGGATAAATTTAAATTATATTTTTTCTTATTTTAGTAAAAGTATTCAAAAAAAATTCGATAAATTGATTATTAAAGTTCCTTCAAAAAAACATTTGAATTATTATAGCTCTGGTGATTTATTTAAATTATGTTTTAAAAAATTTAAATTTACTAAATTTAATTTAGCTTTAAGTCAAACTTTTAAAAATAGTTATTAGTTTTTGATGAAGTACCAATATAATGATTTGCTTATAATTAAGTTAATTAAATTTCTGTAGAGAAATAATCAAATATGCTACTATATTATATATGAATATTGCTATCATTGGCGCAGGTTATGTTGGCTTGCCATTAGCAACTGCTTTCGCTAAATATTATTCAGTTGTTTGTTACGACGTTAATCAAACTAGAGTTTTAGAACTTTTAAAAGGAATAGACTCAAATAAGCAACATTCTAAAAAAGATATCTTAAATAAAAATTTAGTTTTCACTGATGATCCAAATTTATTAAAAAAAATGGACACTTATATTATTGCAGTTCCAACACCAATTAATCTCTCTAATCAACCCGATCTTAGAATGTTAGAACAGGCAAGTTTATTAGTTGGAAAATACATTAAAAAAAACTCAACAATTATTTATGAGTCGACAACTTATCCTGGTTGTACAGAAGAATTTTGCATTCCTTTATTAGAAGAGGGTTCATCACTAAAATGTGTAAAGGATTTTTTTGTAGCTTATTCTCCAGAAAGAGTAAATCCAGGGGATAAAGTTAATACTTTAAAAACAATTACTAAAATTGTTGGAGCGAATGATTTAAAAACACTAAAAAAAGTTAGTAAATTATACAAAACTGTTTGTAAGTCTATTTACACTGTAAATAGCATTAAGGTTGCTGAAAGCGCAAAGGTGATTGAGAATATACAAAGAGATATTAATATTGCTCTTGTTAATGAGCTAAGTGTATTATTTCATAAATTAAATATTCCAACAAATGAAGTATTAAATGCTGCAGCCACTAAATGGAACTTTCATTACTATAAGCCCGGACTAGTTGGGGGTCATTGTATTGGAATTGATCCTTATTATTTAGCATATAAAGCAGAACAGCATAATTATTTTCCGCAACTTATTTTGTCCGGAAGAAGATTTAATGAAAATATGGGCAGATATATTGCAACTCAAACCGCGCACTTATTATCTAAAAAAGGTATTACAACTAGTAACGCTAAGATTGCAATCTTAGGGTTTAGTTTTAAGGAAAATATTCCAGACTGCAGAAATACAAAAGTAATTCAAATCATTAATGAACTGAAAAATTGGAAGGCTAATGTAGAGGTTTTTGACCCCCACGTATCTATATCCAAAGTTAAAGACGATTATGGAATAACAATTAAAAAGTTAAAAGATTTAAAAAAGCATAAATTTGATGTAATCATTCTTGCTGTATCACACAATGAATTTTTTAAAAAATTAAGCTACTATAATTTTTTTTATAAAAATAAAAATAAAAAAATTATGATTGATATTAAAAATGTTTTTCATGAAAATGAGTTAATAAAAAATAAGTATGATTATTTTCAATTATAATGATTTTTAATTTTGCTTGCATTGGAGTAGCCGGTTACATTGCGCCAAGACATTTGCAAGCGATCAAGACTTTAAAGCATAATCTGATATTATCTTATGATAAGAGTGATACAGTTGGAATATTAGATAAGTTTTTTCCTCAAAGTTTTTTTTTTAACCAGTTTTTTCAATTTAAAAAAAAGTTTATTAATTTAAAAAAAAAAATTAATTACACAGTTATATTGACTCCTAATCATACTCATTTTGATTATATAAAGTTTGCCTTGTCCAATGGATCAAATGTTATTTGCGAAAAGCCGTTAGTATTATCAGAATATCATTTGAAAAAAATTGAAAAGCTCGAGCTCAAATATAATCGCAAAGTGTATACTATTCTGCAACTTAGAACTTTAAACGTAGTTCAAAAATTAAAAAAAAGAATTGATAAATTAAACGGGCAATATAATATTAATATTAACTATATTACTCCCAGGGGTCATTGGTACAAGAATTCGTGGAAGGGAAATCCTAAAAAAAGCGGGGGAGTTTTATTCAATATAGGAATTCACCTACTAGATTTGTTATGCTATTTATTTGGAAAATATACTAATTATTCCCTAGTTAAACTTACTAATGACTGCGCTAAAGGAACGGTAAAATTTTCTAATGCTAAGGCTAATTTTTATTTATCTATTAATAAACAGGATTTAAAATATTTTAGAGGAAAACAAGTTGTTAGAGATTTTGTAATTAATAATAATAAACTAGATCTAGTAAAAAACTTTGAAAAAGCTCATACCGATAGTTATAGAGAAATATTACAAAAAAAAAACTTCGGGTTAAGTTCAGTTAAAACAGCAATTCAACTAGCTCTTGATTTACAAAAATGAATTATTTTAAACATGAAACAGCAGTTATTGATGAGTTTGTAACAATAGGCGAAGGTACAAAAATTTGGCATTTTTCTCACGTTTCTGAAAACGCGAAAATTGGAAAAAATGTTATAATTGGCCAGAATGTTTTCATTGGAAAAGGAGTTGTTATTGGTAATGGTTGTAAAATTCAAAATAATGTTTCTGTGTATGAGGGGGTAACCTTGGAAGAGAATGTATTTGTCGGACCATCTGTTGTTTTTACAAATGTTAATATGCCAAGAGCTAACATAGAGCAAAAAGATAAGTTTGTTAAAACTTTAGTAAAAAGAGGAGCGAGTATTGGAGCAAATTCAACTATCATTTGTGGTAATACTTTAGGAGAAAATTGTTTTATTGGCGCAGGTTCTTTGATTACTAAAAATGCAGAAGCAAACGGACTTTACTATGGTAATCCAGCAATATGGAAGAGAAAAATTGATACAATATAAAATATTGCATTAAATAATAATTTAATATTTAAAATTTAATTTATAAAAAACTTTTCTGTTTTAATTTATTTAGCCATATAGAATAATTAATTAATCTCCATATTGAATAATCATATTTTTTTTCAAGTTCAATATTGATTTCTTTATTAATTTTAAAAGTGTTAAGAAATTCTTCATTACTATTTTCTTTAAACCAATGTTTAATCTTATCTTTATATTTATTAAGCCATATTTGTTCTGGTGTTTGGAAACCGATTTTATCTTTTCGATCTAAAATCACATCAGGCACCAAACCTCTCATCGCCTCTCTAAATATACTTTTGGTTTCACCTTTTTGCGATATTAAATAAGTTTCAGGAAGGCTCAATATAAATTCAGCCATTTCTATAGTTAAAAAGGGGACTCGATTTTCAATGGACCAATTCATCGAGCTTCTGTCACTATGACGCAAAAGTGAATTTAATCCTACGCCAGTAAGGGCGATTCGTAGATGCTCAACTAATCTTCTACCTTGATTTTCAATTTTATATTTATTTATACTACTGTTTTTATTAGTAATATTATTTTTCTTAATCCAAGATTTATTAAACCATTTTGATATAAATATTTTTTTAATTATATAAAAAATTAAAAATTTAACTTTTTCAGGTACGATTAAATCGCAGAATAAAAGAAATGATTTTTTAAAACCTCTTCCTGGCAATTTTGAATAATTATATAAATACTTTAGAATCTCAACGTAACGATTTAAGTCTTTCATGCTTTTCAAATAACTTTTTGCATATCCTTCATATCCACCAAAAAGTTCGTCAGCTCCTTGACCTTCTAACAGGACAGTTATTCCAGCTTCTTTGGCGGCTTGAAAAATTCGGTATTGAGCATAGATACTAGTGCTGCCAAATGGTTCCCCTTGGATATAAATTAATTTATCAATATCTTGTAGTAATTCTTCAGGCTTGACATATATTTTATGCGAAATTGCACCTATATGATTGTTAACTATATCTATCCATTTTTCTTCATTAATATTTGAGTCAGAGGCTACATAACTAAAAGTATTAATAGGTATGTCAGGTTCTAAATGGCGTATCGCACAAACAATCGCAGAGGAATCTATCCCTCCAGATAATGCTGCGCCTATTGGGACATCGCTACGCAAATGAAGTCGAACGTTTTTTAAAAAAATTTCACGTACTTTTTTGGCCGCATCTTTGAAACTTAAATTTTTATTTTCTTCAATAGACGGGTACCACCATCGGTTAGGTATATTAATTTTTTGATTCTTCGCTAATTGTTTTAAATCAACGATTAGTAAATTGCCAGCAGCTAAATGTTTAATTTCTTTATAGAAAGTTTCTGGAGAATTGTCGTATTGACCGCATACTAAATAGTTGTAAGCAGTTTGATAATTTAAATTCTGAATGTTAGGCAGCAATTGTAACAATGCTGGCAATTCAGATGCAAAATAAATTTCATTCTTGATTATTATATAATATAGAGGTTTTATTCCAAACGCATCGCGGACCAAAGTTAGAGTTTCATTTAATTTGTCAAAAACTGCAAACGCAAACATTCCAGTTAATCGCTTTAGACTTTCTTTGCCCCACTGAATCCAAGAATTTAACAATACTTCTGTGTCAGAATCCGTAATAAATTTTTTTCCCTCAATTTCTAACTCTTTTCTTAGCTCACGATAATTATAAATCTCACCATTAAAAATAATAGTGTAGCGCTTATCAGGACTATGCATTGGCTGATGTCCTCCCATAGATAAATCAATTATTGATAAACGTGTTTGACCAAGTGCAAGTTGTTGGTTAGTAGAAATACTAAAAGTTTCAAGACCTTTATCATCTGGACCGCGATGGTGTAGCAATTTTATAGCTGATTGAGCTCGATGAATCTGTTCGTTCAGATTTTTATCACAAAATGAACCTAATATTCCACACATTTAAAATATTTTTTAAAAATAATTAGCTTCATGAAAATAATTTTATTATAAATTGATTAAACTAACATTATTTTTTTTTATATAGCAATCAGGTAAATATAGTTATTAAGTTTTTAAATTTTTTTATTTTTTTTACTATCAATAACAATTTGTATATTTATTTTTTTTATAACGATGTATTGATATATAATTATCATAATAATCTCAAAAGTTGTAAGTAGTTTCAGTCCAAACAAAAGATCGTTTTGCAAATATCCAATATATAAAGATAACGTTCTGTAAAAAAGAGCTGCAGCACTATAAATAGTATATAAACTCTCATTTCCCATAGCCAATATTGTTGTTGATGTCGGCGAGTGTAATAGTGAAAAAAGGCACATAAAAGATAATATGCTGGCCATGCTCCCTGCTGTTTTCCAAGAAGATCCAAGACCAAAAGAAAAAATTGTTTCACCAGCAATCGCAATAATTAAGAAAACAGGAAGTCCTATTGCAAATAATAATAACCATGTTTTTTTTAAAATAACCTTTGCGGCCGTTGCATCGGGCCATGCTCGGGTAAATCTTTTATAAAAAATTTGAGCAATTGCCGATCCAAAAAAAGCAGCGGGAATATTTAGACATGAAAAAGCCATACGATAATATCCCGTCATTTCTTGTGTGAACCATAATGTTATAAGTAAAAATGGTAATTGCGATGTAAGTATATCTAACAGATTCCCAGGATAAAGATATTTAGGTGCGTTTTTATGTTTTTTGGCAATTTGAGTTAATCCGAAAAAATGATCTTTATTATACTTTAATCCACTTAAAAATATAAAAATTATTAGTGAAGTAGAAAGAGCAAAAAGCTGCGCAAAAATTAAACCATCTACAATTGATAAAAAACCCATGACTAAAGAATAAGAAGTTAAAATTACGGATTGCATTATCTGAAGATAGGTAATTTTTTTATATAAAGAGTTTCTGTTAAACCAATAATTCAGCGTATTAATAATTGATAATAAAATTCCTCCAATTATAGCAAATGATATCCATCCTTCTAAAATTCCAAGGCGTAGGGATGAATTTGACAACAGGAAAGAGAAAAATAACAGAATGGTGCCTACTCCGAATGATAATAAAATTGAAATCAATACTAATTGTTGACCCTCCCAATCTTTTTTTGGTAAAATTATTCGAATTGGATATGAAAGTGTCACAATATTGGCAGTAACTACTAAAATTGAATTGAACAAAGCCAATAAACCATAATCGTTTGGGGTAAATATTCTAGATAAAATTGTAATTGAAGCAATTGCTATTATTTGAGAAATTATTGTTCCTATTATTAAAATTTTAACATCTTTTAAAAAATTACTTGATTTAATTTTTTTTAAAAAAAAAAAGAAATTTAAAATTTTGAGTGGATAACTATATTTCATGATATATTCATTTTTTCTTAAAAATTTATAATTATAGTAAATAAAAAATTTTTGATATAATTATCTAAATATGTTTTGATTACCAATGATAAAATTTACAGGTCATGCCAGTTTTTTAATTAAGTCTAAAAATTATCAATTATTAATTGACCCTTGGTTTACTGGATCAGCATTTGATTTAGGTTGGGATTTAACTTCAAAATTTAAATTAGATCATGATGAAATAAGCATGATAACTCATATTTGGTATTCGCATGAGCACCCCGATCATTTCTCTATTAAGGACTTAAAAAATATTTATTCTCTAAATAATAAAATAAAAATTATTTTTCAGTATACTGATGACAAAAGGGTTTTAAATTTTTGCAAAAAAATAGGTTTTGAAGTTATTGAAGTTAAAAATTTTCAAAAATATTTTTTTGATGAAAATTCTTATATACAAATAATAAAATGTGGACTTATAGATAGTTTTTCAATTATTAAAGATCAATCAAAAATTATTGTAAATATGAATGACTGTGTGCCTGGTGAAGATTTAAATAAAGTAAAAAAAATTATTGAAAATTTAAATATAGATATATTATTTACGCAATTTAGTTATGCAGACTGGAAAGGAAATCCTCAGGATATAATTATTAGACAATTAGCAGTAAAAGAGAAATTTAAGCAAATTTCTGATCAAATTAATTTTTTTAGACCTAAATTTGTATGCCCATTTGCGAGTTTTATTTTTTTTTCGCACGAAGAAAATTTTTTTATGAATGATGCTATACCTGATATCCAACAAGTGCATGATTATATTAAAAATTTAAATACTATGCCTGTAATTTTATATCCCGGTGATCAATTTAATTATCATAATAAGGATAACTCAAATTCTATAAGGAAGTATCAAACGGATTATCGTAATATTACTATTATTAATAAATCTAAAACTGTCCCACTTGATGTATTAATGGATTTGTCTGCTAAACAAATATTAAGAATTAAAAAATACAATAATGTAATATTTGTATTTCTTATTTTTTTTATAGGAAAATATTTACGCAAAGGTATAAAACCTATTAAATTTTTAGTAAAAGATTTAAATATAATTTTTAATTATAATATTTTTCAGGGACTTAAAATTGAAAATTCTTTAGAGACGGTCGGAGTAGGAGGTGAGGATATAGTTAAAAATATTGACCTTATCATAACTTCTGATGTGTTAGAATCTATATTGAAGAATGACTGGGGAATAGGAACGACTTTAATTAACGGGAGATTTTTTTTAAAAAATTTAAAATTTTTAGATCATTTCAGAACATCATTTTCTATCACTTTAGTAAATTCACATGGATTGACAGCATTTAATCTAATTTTAAATAAATTTAAAAAAAAATTTAAAATTGCAGATTTGCAATTTACTTTATTGCAAAAATAATTTTTTTAAAAGATAGTTCGTATTTAAACATGAAAACAAATTTAGTTGATCTAAAATCTCAATATAAGAGAATTAAATCTCGTATACAATTTAGAATAAAAAAAGTTTTAGATCATGGACAGTATATTTTAGGACCTGAAGTTAAAGAATTAGAAAATAAGCTTTCAAGATATGTCGACGTGAAATATTGTTTGACTGTTGCAAGTGGCACAGAAGCTTTGCTTATTAGTTTAATGGCCTTAGGAATTAAGCCAGGAGATGAAGTTATAACAACTTCATTTACTTACGTTGCTACTGCAGAGGTTATAGTAAGGCTTGGAGCAAAACCTATTTTTGTAGATGTTGAGATGGATACATTTAATATTAATGCTGATTTAATCGAAAAAAAAATTAACAAAAAAACAAAAGCAATAATGCCAGTAAGCTTATTTGGGCAAATATCTGATATGGATAAAATTAATCAAATTGCCAAAAAATATAAAATTCCAGTTATTGAAGATGCCGCTCAAAGTTTTGGAGCTTTATATAAAAATAAAAAAAGTTGTAATTTAAGCACTATTGGCTGCACAAGTTTTTTTCCAAGCAAACCATTAAGTTGTTACGGAGATGGAGGAGCAATTTTCACTAATAGCATGACATTATACAACGCATGCAAAGAAATCAGAGTACATGGTCAAAAAAAAAAATATATTCATAATCGAGTAGGAGTAGCAGGCAGGATGGACACTCTTCAATGTGCAATAGTATTAGAAAAATTAAAAATTTTTGACAAAGAATTAAAAGCCCGTAACTATTTTGCAAAAAAATATGATAATTTTTTTAAAAAACTAAATAACCCAAATATAAAGTATCCGATTGTAAGAAATTATAACAAAAGTGTAAATGCCCAATATACTTTAGTTTTGAATAATAGAGATCAATTTATCAGTCGATTAAAAAGATATAACATTCCATCAGCAATCTATTATCCCGTGCCTTTGAATCAGCAAAAGCCATATAAAATATATTGTTGTTCGGATTGCACGCCAAATTCGAGGAAATTATCGCGGAAAGTTTTAAGTTTACCAATACATCCATATTTAAATAAATCATTTTTTAATATTATTAAAAAAGTTTTTGAATAAGATTTATATTACAAATGATAAAAAAAAAAATAGTTCATATTATTGGTGCAAGACCACAATTTATAAAGCTTTCTATACTTTTAAATTCAATAAAAAAAAATTTAATTGCAACAAATTTAATTATTCATACCGGACAACATTACGATTATGAAATGTCAAAAGTATTTTTCAAAGAACTTAATATACCTAAACCATATATTAATTTAAATTTAAAAAAATCATTAAGCCAAAATCAAAGATTAGCTGAAATGATCTATAAATTAGAAAGTGCATTATTAAATATAAAAAAAATAAATTTAGTAATTATTTACGGCGATACAGACTCAACACTAGCTGGAGCTATTGTAGCTAGAAAATTAGATTTAAAAATAATGCATATAGAATCAGGCTTGAGATCCTTTGACAATTTAATGCCAGAAGAGCAAAATAGAATCGTTGCTGACCATTATTCAGACTATTTAATTTCGCCGACATTATGCGCAACAAATAATTTGTTAGCAGAAGGTACAAAAAAAATAAAAATTTATCAATTCGGAGATGTTATGCAAGACTCCGTTAATTTTTATAATAAGCTTTTAACTAGAGATAAGTTTAATATTTTTTTAAAAAAAAATAGAATATTAATTGATAAGTATGCTCTTTTTACAGTGCATAGAAAAGAAAATATAGCACCTTTAAGATTAAAAAAAATTATAAATGGAATAGGAAAGTTAAAATATTATTTTTTTTGGCCTTTACATCCAAATACTAAAAAAATATGCTTAAAAAATAAGATTAGGTTTCCAAAAAATATTATAATATTTAAGCCCGTTAGTTATTTGGAAAGTTTATTGCTTATTAAAAATTCTGATTTTGTAGTGACAGATAGTGGTGGTATTCAAAAAGAAACTTATTTATTAAAGAAGAAATGTTTTGTTTTGCGAGATAGAACAGAGTGGTTAGAATTGTTAAGTTTTAATAGTTATTTAATAGAAGCAAATGCTAATAAAATATCAAAATATATAAAATTCAATAAAAAAAAATTTTCAACAAAAATATTTGGCACTTCCTCAGCTTCTTCTAAGATTGCAATTTTAATAAAAAAAATAATTTTTTAGTGAGGAAAAATATCTTATTTATTACTGGGCAATTCATTCCATATACGAAATCTATTGGAGGCGTAATTAGAGTCTACTCATTTTTACAAACTTTAAAAAAAAAATATAATGTTTATTTGTTAGCGGATTCAGGAAATTATAATGGTTATTTAGGTTTATCAAAAAAAAGTCTAGATTTAGTTAATATTGTCTATCTTAAAAAAAAAAAAATATCAGCAACATTATATTTATTTAAGAATTTTATTTTTTTTATAATATTAAAAAACTTACTTTATTTATTATCAATTGATTATAGTTTTTCTTCTAGTTACTTCCAAAAAACTTTAAAAATTATTGAATCTAAAAAAATTAATTATGTAATTATATCAGGTCCCCCTTTTTCATTATTTTTTTTAATTAATAAAATTAAAAAAAAATTTCCCTATATAAAAATTATTGTTGATTATCGAGATAGTTGGACAGGAAGAATTAATAATCCCTCTTTGTTGTTAGTTCAAAAAATTGTAAGAAATTTTATAGAAAAAAAAATTCTTAATTTAGTCGAGTATATTTTAGTAGCTACAAATAATATTAAAAAAAATCTTTCTCATATTACAAAAAAAAAAATTATTTTAATTACGAATGGATATATAAATAATTTTAACAATACAAAATTAACCCAACGTTCAGGTAGGAGTAAAAAAATATTAGTTGGATATTTTGGGTTAATATCTGATCAATCAGGAGGCTATAGAGATATTAAGATTTTATATAATATTTTTAAAAATGATTTATTTTTACAAAATAAATATATTTTTTATTTTTTTGGAAATAATACAATTTCTAAAACCAGTATTAAAAATTTTTCTATTTTTAAATTCAAAAAAAATATTCCGTATAAAAATGTTTTAAGTGTCATGAGGCAAATGGATTATTTATTATGTTTACATACTGATCATACTACTTCTAAAGAAGTAATTACTGGGAAATTGTATGAATATATTTCTTCGAAAAGACCGGTAATATTTATTTCTGCTGGGGTTACTGAAGGTGGCGAAATTGTTAAAAAATATCGTTTAGGTTATTCTTTAAATTATTTAAATACCAGTCTAAAAATTTTTTTTAAAAATCTAAAAAAAAATAGTAAGTTTATTGCTAATAAAAATATTTCTATGTTTTCAAGAAAAGTACAAAACAAAAAATTATTAAAAATTATAAAATGACTAAAGATTTAGTTTCTGTAATTATTCCAGTTTACAATAATATTCATTTATTGCACGATTCTTTATCTAGCGTTGTTAATCAAACATATCCCTACATTGAAATTATTGTTGTAGATGACGGATCAAAATCTCATCAAAAAATAATGCGAATTAGTAAAGATTTTAAAAAAAAAATTAAAATTTTAAAACTTAAAATTAATCAAGGCGTAGCCACTGCTTTAAATATGGGAATTGCTGAAGCCAAAGGCAAATACATTAATTGGTTGTCTCATGATGATCTATTTAAACCAACTAAAATTGAGGAGCAAATTAAATCCTTAAAAGGGTCGACCAACAAAATATCTTCTACAAATTTTTTGGTTTGGGATAGTGAAAGAAATAAAAAAAAAAATTCTTCATTAAAAGAAGATCATTTTTTCGATCTTGAAAAAAAAATTCTGATAAGAGATGTTTATAATTTTTGCACTTTGTTAATTCCTAGGAAATTATTCCACAATAATTTATTTGATCAAAATTTAAAATATACTCAAGATTATCAAATGCTTTTAAAATTATCAAAAAAAGCTAAATTTATTTTTTTAAATAAAAATTTACTTATAGTTAGAAAACATCTTGGTCAAGGCTCTTATAAAAAAAAAAAAAATTGGATATTAGAAAAAAATTTATTTTATATCAATAATATGAATTTGTATATGAATTTATTCAATTCTGAGAAATCTATAATAGCTATTTTTGAAATATTATTTTTTTTACATTTAAAAAGATTAGATGATTTTAGTTTTTACTTACATCATAGTATAAGAAAGCTTAATAATAAAAAAATTATTATAGTTAACCAATTAGCAAAAATAACAGCTAAAATTTGCATAATTTTTTTTTATTTTAAAGGAAAATGAGATGAAAATATTACATTCTTTAGGCATTCATAAAGATGGCGGATACAGAATTTATAAAAAATTTCAGTCGATTAAATATGATAAAACTTACAGTGATCCTCGATTAAAAAAAAATATTTCTAAAATATTTATCTTTTTACATAGGATGTATGTAGATTTTCACTTATTTTTTAAAATAAAAAACAGCAACACTTCGATCACTTACCTTTCTGGTACATGCCCTGTAATTAAAAACAAAGCATTTTCTATTGCTTGTTTTCAAAATGGAAATATATTTTATAATAAAAATACCAATCTTTTTTATTGGTTATTCTCACTTGATTTTGTTAGATATATAAATTTTCAATTATTTAAAAATAATGTTGATCAATGGATAGTTTTTGCAGAGCTTTCGAGAAGTTTATTAATTAATAATGGAGTTAAAGATTACAAAATTAAAAATTTAAATATATTAGATATTAAAAATAATTTAATAAAAAAAAAAAATATAAAAAAAATATTTGATTTTATTTACCCAGCTAATTTTCTACATCATAAAAATCATATAAATCTAATTAAAGCTGCTATTCTTTTATGTAAAGAAAAAATATACCCAAGTATTTTATTAACTTTAAGCAAACACGAGCTAATGAAATCTAAATATTTGAAACTAAAAAAAAAATATAAATTAAATATTGCATTTAAGTATTATAAAAATATTGAAAAAGCGTATCTAAAATCAAAAGCTTTAATATATCCATCCTTAAATGAAACTCTTGGGTTCCCATTAATCGAAGCTTATAATAATGATTTGGTAATTATTAGTTCAGATTTGCCTTATTCTTATCAATCTTATAAACCCAATTTGGTTTTTAATGCTAAAGACCCAAAAGACATAGCAAATAAAATGAAATATTTTCTATTAACAAAAAAAATTTTTAAGAAACCTAAATTTAATTTTAATGATTTTATCACTATTACACAGTTTCAAAAACTGCTTTAGTTGAAACTTAGCGAATGAAAATTGCTATCTTTAGCCAACATTTTTTTCCAGAAAATTTTCGTATTAATTATTTGGTTGATCAATTAAAAAAAAAACATCAAATATTTATTTTTACTTCAAAACCACACTATAATTTAAGTAAAAAAATTGTAGAGCAATACAAAAAAAAATATTTTTTTTTTACTAAAGAGCGCAATCTTCAAATTTTTCGTGTTCCAGTATTTTTACAACAAAAAACGTATTTTAGTAAAATTTTAAATTATCTAACTTATATAATTAATGTTTCTTTTTATTTATTATTTAGCAAAAAAAAAGATATAGATATTATTTTTGTTTATGCAACTTCACCGATATTTCAATGTATACCTGCAATTTTATATAAGTTTTTAACAAGAAAACCTCTTGTAATTTGGGTTCAAGATTTGTGGCCAGAGGTTTTGCTTGATTTGAAAATTCCCTTTTCAAATTTAATTTCAGCTTGCATTAGACCTATTATTAATTGGATTTATAATTCTAGTGATATAATTTTGTGTCAATCAAATTCTTTTAAAAGAGAAATATCTAAATTAACAAATAAAAAAACTTTATTATTTGAAAATCCATCCGACGTAAATAAAAATAAAATTATATATAATTATAAGAGAAATGTATTTTCAATCCTTTTTGCAGGAAATTTGGGCGATGCTCAGAATTTAGATATAATTTTAAAAGTAGGCCAGCTATTAAAAAATAGCAATGAAAAAATTAAAATTAATATTATAGGTGATGGCAAAAATTTTTTATTTTTAAAAAATAGTATTAAAAATGCAAGTCTGTCTAAATATATAATTTTAAAAGGTTATATTCCATCTAATCAATTATCTAAATACTATTTACAATCTTCCGCATTGCTCATTAGTTTAGTTCCGGGGTCTGGAATTTCTAAAACTATACCGGCAAAATTCCAAAGCTACCTTGCTTTCGGCAGACCCTTATTAGTTTGTTCTGACGGTGAAATTAATAAAATAGTAAAAAAAAATAACTTAGGTTTAGTTTGTTCTTCAGAGAATGTGAATAAACTTTATCGAAATATCATTTTATTAAAAAATATGAATTTTAAAGAATATAAAAATATATCTTTTAACTGTTTTGATATGTATAAAAGAAATTATAAAATATCAAAAAAATCTAAAAAACTTATTAGCATTTTTAAGTATTGTATAAAAAAATTTAAACATTAAATAATGATAAAAAAATTATTTTATTATCTTCCTAGCTTTTTAAAAAATATTATACTTATATTATCTTCAAGATTTTATAACGATAATTTTAATGACTTTATTAATAATGATGAATATGGAGGTCATTTTAATATTAACTCGTCAGACAGAAGGTATCTATTAAAAAGAATAACACGTTGTCTTTCAAAAATTGAAAGCGGAACGAGTATCCAGGTTCAAATCTTTTTAATCAAAGAAATATTAAAGATTAAAAAAAAAAATATTTGCGTTGTTGAGTGCGGTTGTTTTAAAGGATCGTCCACTGTAGCACTTTCAATTGCTTGTAAATTAATAAATGCTAAATTAATAGTTTACGATTCTTTTGAAGGACTCCCTTTCTCTGAAAAAAATTTGGGTTTAAGAAACTATCCTCATTTAAATTTATATGGTTATTATAGAAAAGGTATGTACTTAGGAAAATTAGAAGAGGTAAAAGAAAATCTAAAGTTATTTGGCGAACCATCTGTATGTGAATTTAGAAAGGGTTATTTTGAACGTACTTTAAAAAATCATAAAGAAATTATAGATTTTGCTTTTTTTGATGTTGATTTAACAGAGTCCACAAGAACATGTATTAAACATCTATGGAAAAAATTAAGAGATAAATCTTACATTTATACTGATGATGCTTGTGATTTAAGTGTAGCTGCCGTTTGGTTTGACGATATTTGGTGGAAAAAATATATCAAGGAATCAGCACCTGGATATGTTGGGTCTGGATGTGGGTTACCATCTATTAGCAATTCTTATAGTAGTCTTGGTTATGCGTATAAAAATAAAAAAAAAAATACAAAAAATACAAAAAAATTTTCTTGGCTAAAAAATAATTAAACCTTTAATGAAATTGATAACATTAAATAGAGGTCCTAAAGCTAGACAACCGGAACAAATATATAAAATTCTAAAACCAAAGGTGAGAATTAAAAAAAATAATATTGAGGTGTAATATGAAATATTTTTTTTTGGAATTAAAGAATTTTTAATTTGCATTAATTATTAAAAAAATAAGTAAAAATATATAAAAAACTTTAATTAATAAAAGTTTATGAATTTAAAAAGTTTAAAAAAAAAAATATTTAAATCAAAATGTTCGAATTTGCTAATTATATTAGGTGTCGGTTTATTTTTAAGGTTATTTTATTTAATTCAAAAAACAGGCAATATTTTTTTACCCAATCTTGGTGGTGACACATGTTATCATTATAATATAGCCTATAATATTGCGACTGGCATAGGTCCTAAGACTAATTTTATTTTTTCGTATTGGTTTTATCACGACAAAATTCCAGCGTTAACTGATTTATATGGGCCAGGTTATCATTATTTTTTAAGTCTCTTTTTATTAATGAAAGATGAATTTATTCTATTAAGATTTTCAAGTTTACTAGTTGGTTTGACATCTATATTATTAGCTTTTTTTCTCGGCAAAATTATTCATTCTAAAAAGTTAGGTTATATAAGTGCAATTATAATCTGTTTTAATTTTTTTCATATCGAAAACTCAACAGTTGTTATGAGAGAAATATTTAGTCTATTACTAATTCAGTTGTTCTTTTTAAATTTATTTATATTAAAAAAAAATAATTTATTTTTTTGTTCAATTGGAATAATTATTGGTTACTCAGCCTTAACAATAGGTGGTTGGATAATATTATTTTTTATATTTCTTTTTTATATTCTTCTAGTATTAAATAAAAATTTAAAATTAATTTTAAATTTTTTTAGTTTTAGTATTTTTTTTTTTTTAGTTATTTTTTCTTGGGGCAGCGCATCTTACCAATATTTTGGTAAAGTTTTATTTAACTTAACTTCATATTATCCTTACATACCTGATTGGGGTAATATGATGTTTGAGATTGGGCTTCCTAATATTGAGAACTTTTGGAAAAATATTAATTTATATGAATATTTGCAAAAACATTTTATATGGGGATTAAAAAATTTTATTAAATTTCATTTAACTGTATTTCCAACTTTTGCCTTTCCATTATCATTTATTTTACTGCCCACTATTTTTTTAGCTACATTCAAATTGAGATTTAAAGGATTAATTCTATTAATATTTTTAATTTTTTATTTTTTTGGACTTTTGTTTGGTTCTTATGCACTCCAAGGCACTTTATGGCCAAGGCATTTTTTAATTTTATTAGCGCCCACATCAGTTTTGCTAGGGTATGGTCTTATCTTGATTTATAATCAGTGTTTTAAATATAATATTTTAAAAGAAGTTATACTCTTTTTATTTAAGTTTAGAGTTGTGGTTTGCATTATTCCAATTTTAATAACAATAATAGGCATTCAAACTAAACCATCCTTCTGGGAAAGAGATAGCAGTCATTTTTATAATTTTGGCGAAAAAATTAAAAAAGTTACCAAAGAAAATGATACAATTATGCTCGCTTCAACAGTTTCAGATGGGTGGTGTGCTACAAGAAGAAATTTTGTTCAAGATATAGCTTTTTACGACAATCCAAATTACAAGTATAGAATTAAGCAAGAAGTTGAAAAATATAAAGTAAGTTATTTATTAATCGATTTATCAGACCACATTTATCCAAGAAGAGCAGCGGATATAGAACAGGTTATTAAATCTTATTCAATATTAAATATAAGTGAAATATTTAAAGATGAGGTAAATAGATATTATTTTTTTAAAATTACAAATTAATAATGTATTAAAATATGAAAGACTTAGGTTGGTATTTAAATAAATTTTGTACAATACTTACCGGCAAAAGTCAATCCTGTTCAGTGTTTTTAGGAAATATTGATGCCCAGTATAATATTTTAATTCAATCATTTAATTTGAAAAATTTAATAATATTTATTTTATTATTCGCCGTATTTTTTTTTTTATTCAAGCGCTTTAAAGAATTAAATAATTATATAAAAATTTTCTCTGTTTTTAATTTCTCTCTTTTCCTTACTATCATAATTATTTTTCCTAGTAATATGCCTTTTACGGATACATGGCAGGAGATTTATTATTTAATGGACGCATCTAAAAAAGACTATTTTTTTAAACCTAACGCTGGACATTTTTTTTTTGGATTTAGATTTTTTCATTTACTTACAAGTGAGTATTTTTTTCTAAATTATTCTTTTTTTTACTTATTTAATTTTATTATCTATTTACTTTCCTCTTTATTATTGATTCTTTATATAAATAAATTTAATGATATTTACCTCCTTTTTCTAAGTCTTTTGATTATTTTTTCTGGAAAATGGATGAATGTTATTTTGGAGCCAGTAAATATAGGCTGGACCATAAATTTTTTATTGACTATCGGTTTTGTTTTACTACTTAATAATACGAATAATTCATTAAAATATCTTGGGATTTTATTCATTTTAATTCTTGGACTATTTAATTTTGGATCAGGAATCGTTTTAATAGCTTATTCAGTAATCTATGGTTTTGTTTTGTCGAACAATAAAACTAAAAGTTTGTTTTATATAATAGTTCCTATTTGTCTTTATGTTATAATGTTTAAATACGTAAAAAATTACTATTCATTAGATGTTCAAGATATAAATTTAAATTTTTATCTTGAGCAAAATTTTTTGAATATAATTAAGGCATATTTGGTTTTAACTTCAGGAATTTTTTTTCCAACTCTTATTATTCATTATTCATTTCTTGCAGTTTTCGGCTTTCTTCAAAATATTTTAATATTGTATTTCATTATCTCGTCAAAGAACTCATTGCTGCAAAATATATCAAAATTTATTATTGAAAATCCACTATTAGTAATTGGTATAATAGGATGTTTTTTAATTGCTACTATTAGACCATTATATTTTGATCAAACAAGATACTCATCTTATTCAATTTTTTTCCAAATAGGTTTTTTTATATTTATTCTAAAAAAAAATTTAAATATTTTTATTTTAAATACAAAAAAATTATTTTTTTATTTTGTTTTTTTTTCTTACATAGTTTCTATTATAGGCCCATACACAGGCATTCATTTTGCAATAAGTAGAATGGCAACAACACAAAAAATTAATGATTGTGTCAGATTAAAAGAAAATGATTGCAATATTTTAATTTATAAAGAAACAATGTATGGTGGAACTTGGTTTGATAAAGAAAAATTTAACAAAGTTATTTATTTTCTTAAAGATAAAAATTTTACATTCATGAGACATTAATTTATAATTTTTTTAATAAAGAAAATTTTCAACAATCAACAACACAAATGATGTAATTATAAAATAAACACTTGTATATGGAGCTAGAAAAGAAACTGCAAAAAAAATCTTTTTAAAAATAATAATGCAAAAATCTTTACCTCTATATTTTTCCTAGTAAATAATAAGTAGTTTATTAATTTGTAGATTTAATAAAAAGTTTATTATAAGAATGTTATTGGAAAAAAGTTATCTAAATGAAAAAAATTTTAGTAGTTGGTGGAAGCGGATATGTGGGTGGGAATATTGTAAACTTATTACTAAAAAAAAAAAATAAATTTAAAGTTACAGTATTAGATAGTTTGTTGTATGAAGAGCAATATTTTAAAAACTGCAACTTTGTTAATTGTGATATTCGAGATAAGCAAAAATTAAAATCTATTATTTCAAAATATGATGTTGTCATTTGGTTAGCAGCTATTGTTGGAGATGGAGCTTGCAATATAAATCCACTAGTTACTGCAGAAGTAAATTTAGATAGTATTAAATTTTTAAAAAAAATATTTAAAAAGAGAATAATTTTTTTTTCTACCTGTTCTGTTTATGGAGCTCAAGACGGATTACTAACCGAGAATTCTAAAACCAACCCACTTTCTATTTATGCTCAAACTAAGCTAGAGGCAGAAAAAATACTAGACGGAACTAATTCAATTATTTTTAGACTTGGAACTCTTTTTGGTCTAAGTGATCAATTTTCAAGAACTAGAATGGATCTTGTAGTGAATACATTATGCGCCAAGGCATTTAGTGAAAAAAGAATTGAGGTATTTGGAGGTGCACAATATCGACCTTTGCTTCATGTTAAAGATGCTGCAAGAGCAGTAATTTTTGCTTTGAATAGTAATAAAAAAGGTATCTTTAATTTGTGCTACAAAAATATGAAAATTATTGATATTGCTAAAAAAATTAAAAATAGCTTCAAAAATATAAAGTTAAAAAAAGTAGACGCTAAGTTTCAAGATACCAGAAATTATCAGGTGAGTGATGCAAAAGTTAGAAAAATTTTAGGATTTAAAGCCATTTATTCTGTTAATTATGGAATTGCTGAGCTTAAAAAAATATTAGAATCTGGAAGAATTAAAGATTTAAACAATCCGCGTTATACTAATCAAAAATATTTAGAAGTTTTTTCTAAAAAATAATTTATGAAACCAAAATTAATTACTGGAGGTATTCATTACGATAATAGAGGTTTTTTAATTTTTTCAAATGAATTTAAGTTTAATACAATTCAAAGATTTTACATTGTTGGCAATTTTCAAAATAATTTTGTTAGAGCTTGGCATGGTCATAAAAAAGAAGCAAAATTTATAATGTGCATTCAAGGCTCTTTTCAAATTTCTTGTGTCCAAATAAAAAATTTTACGAAACCAGATAAAAAAAGTAAAATCTTATCTTGGGTATTGAATGAAAATAAGCCAGAAATTTTATACATACCGAGCGGTTATGCGAATGGTAATATGTCCTTATCAAACAATGCTAAATTACTAATTTTTTCGACTTCTACTTTAGAAGAGAGTTTGAAGGATGATTATAGATTTGATTCAAGATTTTGGGATCCTTGGGTGATTAATGAGAGATAAAAAAAAAAATGTTTTAATACTAGGAGCTACAGGCATGCTGGGGTCAGAAGTGCTAAGAGTATTTCACCAAAGAGATTATTCTTTATCTGCAAATTTAAGAAATAAAAAGTCTGCTAAATTGTTTACTTTTGATCATAAAGTAAGATTTTTTAGATTTGACGCTGGAAAAGATAATATAAATATTTTGCAAAAATTTGTTAAGGCTAACACGGTAATTATTAATTGTATTGGAATAATAAAACCAAAAATAAATGATATGGATAATCGTTCGGTACTTAATGCTATAAATATAAATAGTGTTTTTCCTCATCAGTTGTTCAATAAGTTTTCACGAACAAATAAGATTTATCAAATTGCCACCGATTGTGTTTATGATGGCTTGCAAGGAAAGTACAATGAAGATTCTAAACACAACCCTACCGATGTTTATGGAAAAACAAAGAGCCTAGGGGAAGTAGATGGAAAAAACTTTTATAATCTCAGAACTTCTATTATAGGAAAAGAATTAGGCAATTCTTTTTCCTTATACGAATGGTTTTTAAAGCAAAAAAAAAACAGTATCTTAAATGGGTACACAAATCATTTATGGAATGGTCTAACTACAAACGCTTTTGCAAATGCTTTAATATCAATCATCGAAAATAAAATTATAATACCCAATACTATTCACTTAACTCCAAAAAATACTATCAGTAAATTTAAATTGTTAAAATTATTTAATAAATGTAATAAGCAAAAAAATGTAAAAATAAATCCATCGATATCAAGTTCCAAAATAAATAGAACACTGACTACAAAATATGAAAAATTACTTTTAAAAATATGGAAACAATCAATTTATAAAAAAATGCCCACTTTGGAAATGCTCGTTGATAAAATAAATAAATGAAAATTTTGACCATTGTTGGAACAAGACCTGAATTAATTCGTCTTTCAAGAATTATTCCTTTATTAGATAAATACTCCAGTCATATTCTTGTCCACACAGGACAAAATTATGATTATAATTTAAATAAAATTTTTTTTAAAAATTTTCAAATAAGAAAGCCAGATTTTTTTTTAAATGCTAAAAGTAGTTTTGGCAATCAAATGTCGATCATTTTTAAAAAACTAGAAAAAATTTTAATAGAAACTAAGCCAAATAGATTTTTAGTGTTAGGTGATACCAATAGTAGCTTAGCTGCAATATTAGCAAAAAGACTTCATATACCGGTTTTTCATATGGAGGCAGGAAATAGGCAATACAATGATATTGTTCCAGAGGAGATAAATAGAAGAGTAATTGATCATTCCAGTGATATTTTGTTGCCCTACACGCATAGAAGTTGTGAAAACTTAGTAAAAGAGGGAATTGAACGTAGAAGAATTTTTATAACGGGCAATCCAATTTTTGAAGTTATGAATTTTAATGAGCAGAAAATTAATGCATCTAATATCATGCAAAAACTTAAAATTAGCAAAAATAATTATTTTCTTTTGACATGTCATCGCCAAGAAAATGTTGATGATTTAACAAGATTAGAATCGATTATAGGCATGCTAAATAATTTTGCACAAAGAACAAAAAAATTTATTATATGGCCAGTTCATCCAAGATCTAAAATAAAACTTAAAAAAATAAAAATTAAATTACATAAGTTAATTAAATTAATAGATCCCGTTGATTTTTTTGACTTTTCTAATCTAGAAAAAAATTGTTTTTGTATTATTACAGATAGCGGCACAGTACAGGAGGAAGCTTCAATTTTAAAAAAACCAAATTTAATAATTAGAGACACCACAGAAAGACCAGAAACTATAGAATCCGGTTCATCTATTATAGTCGGAGTTGAAAAAGAGAATATTTATAAACAGCTAGATTTGGCGATAGCGTTTCAAGATAGGCAAGATGTTATTAGGGAGTATTTAGTTCCCAATGTCTCTCAAAAAATTATAAAAATATTACTATCAAGATATGATTTCTAAAAGTGTAAAAACAGGCAATATTAATTTAGGTAGCATTCAATTTTTTTTTTTATGCGTAATTCCTTATAGTTTAGTATTTTCTATTTTTGTAGCAGATTTTTGCGTAGTTCTAATATGTTTTTTATTTATAGCAAAAAATATAAGAGACAAAAAAAATTATTTTAATAGTGTATTTTTCAAATTTTTTTTTATATTTTGGGCATACATTAGCGTAAGATCATTGTTTGCAGAAGATGTGCTTTTTTCTTTAAAATCTTCATTGCTCTTTATTAGAGTTGGAATTTTTGCTTTAGCAGTTAAATTCTTAATAGAAGAAAATCCCAAAAGAATCTATTTTTTATTTATTATATTAGCTTCCTTCCTCCCAATTGTAGCGGCAGACGGCATGTTGCAGTTTTTTACAGGAAAAAATATTTTCGGATATTCAGTTATTGGATCTTTACCAGGCAGATTATCTGGTTTTTTTGATCAAGAGCTTATTATTGGAAGCTATGTGGCTAGAATCACCCCAATTATGATTGGAATTTATTTCTATTGTAAATATTTAGAATTAATCCCACAACAATGGGATCACTTCTTACTTGTAATAATAATTTTTTTATTTTTTTTGGTTTTATTATCAGGCGAAAGAATTTCTAATGTTTATTATTTTATTTCAATATTTTTTTTTTTTATACTTTCACGTATTGATAAATTTATAAAAATCGTAATTTTTTTTTTTATCGTTTTATTAGTTTTTTTTCTTTTTACAAAAAGTGAAGTTGTTAAGCAAAGATTAATTGTATCAACGGCAAGTCAAATAGGAATTTTGAATAAAGATCAGCCAAAATATATGTTTAGTATAGACCATCATCATCATATTCTTTCTGCATACGAAATATTTAAAGAAAATATTTTTTTTGGTTCTGGTGCTAAAATGTTTCGAATAATTTGCGATCAAAGACACAAAGTTAACGAGTACTCTTGTACAACTCATCCACACAATTTAATTATGCAATTTCTTGCAGAAACAGGAATAATAGGTTTTTTTTTTTATTTTTTATCATTGTTTTATATTTTAATAAAAATATTTAAAATTTTAAGAAGGGTAATGTACGCCTCGATTAATAATAATGATAAAGCAAAGTTTTTTTTTTTAGTAGCATTACTTATAGGATTATTCCCAATCTTACCCTCTGGTAACTTCTTTAATAATTGGATTTCAATAATTTCTTTTTTGCCGGTTGGATTGTATATTTCAAAAATAAAAAAAACTTTTTAAAATGAAAATTTCATTTTATTTAATATTAATTATTAATATTCTCTTTTGTATATTTTTTAACAAAATTGAGAAAAAGCTTAATATCTTTGATAAACCAGATACAAAAAGAAAATTTCATACAAAAGTTATTTCTTCAGCTGGAGGTGTCTTATTTTTTTTATGCATACTAATTTATTTTATTATAAATTTTCTAGGGTTAGATCAAAACTCATTGTCTCTCAGAGAAAATTTTTCATTAAGCATTGTTATCATTTCTTTTTTTGTAATCGGTATTTACGATGATAAATTTTCATTAGATGTACACCCAAAACTTCTTTTGAGCTTTATCTTTATCTTATCTTTTTTACTTTTAAATGATGATTTTATTTTAAGAGAATTAACTTTTAGTTTTTTAAATTCTAATATTCAGCTTAAAAATTTTTCCATATTATTTACAATACTTTGCTCACTTTTATTTATTAATGCATGCAACATGTTTGATGGAGTTGATTTGCAATTTGGTTTATATGTATTGTTATTAAGCGTTTTGTTTTATACTAAAAATATTCTACCAAATTTACAGGTAATTATTATAATTTGCTGTATTAGTTTTTTATATTTTAATTATAATAAAAAATTATTTATTGGAAATAACGGTACATTAATAATTGGGTTGCTTTTTTCCTTGATATTTATAAAGTTTTACAATTCATCATCACATTATTTTTATGCAGATGAAATTTTCTTATATATGGCTATTCCTGGCTTTGATTTAATCAGAGTTTCCTTTTTAAGATTGTTAAAAGGAAAAAATATGTTTTCGCCTGACAGAAATCATTTGCATCATTTGTTATTAAAAATATACACCCCATTCAAGTCTGTTATAGTAACTCAGTGTCTTATTACAATTCCAGTAATTTTTGCTTTATTTACAAAGCAATATCTTATGAGTTGTTTAGTTTCATTATTATTTTATATTATAATTATTATACAAATAAAATTTAAAACTTAATAAGTCATTACTTTTTTTCTACATCTTGTTTGAAGTTTTATTTTTTTTTAAGTAGAACCATTTCCAAAAAACAGTACAGTAAAGTGAATAAATATTTAGAACCAAGTTCTTTAATTTTAAATTTTGCCGTTCCGGATTTTCGATTTTCCCAACTAATTGGTATGATAGAATATTTATATTTTCTAGAAATTATTTTAAGAGGTATTTCTAAAAAAATATTAAAATTTTCTGATACTAAAGGCTCAATTTCTTTTAAGACATCAGTTCTGTAAATTTTAAATGCATTCGTATAATCATTATAAGAATGCCAAAATAAAATTTTTACTAAATAATTAAATATCCTATTAAAAAATAATTTTTTTTTTGGATAATTTATAACTTTTGATCCTGCAATAAATCTAGAACCTAATACAGCATCAAGCTGATTGTCATTAATTTCCTTATAATATTTCAAAATATCCTCTGGCTTATCCGACAGATCCGCCATTACTATAATTGTATATTTGCATGATGAATTTTTTAAACCTAAATTTATAGCGCCACCCAAGCCTTTAATTTTGTTGTCATAAACTTTTATTGTTTTTTCTAGTTCATATAATTTTTTTATTTTGCCAAGCGTATTATCAGTGCTAAAATCATTGATAATATTAATTTCAAATTTTTCTAAACTATTATTTAAATGCCTCATAATCTCCTTTATAGTAATTTCTATACTTTCTTCTTCATTTCTACATGGAATAATTATAGATAAGCTCATAAACTTAATAATATATTTTTTTTTATTTTATGAAAGTGCTTATTACTGGTGGTTGTGGTTTTATCGGGTCGAATCTTGCAATTTTTTTAAAAAAAAAAAATTTTCAAGTTTGGTCTATTGATAATTTATTTAGACGCGGTTCTAAATTAAATGAAAAAATACTTAAAAAAAATAAAATAAAAAATATTAAGACTAATATTAATAGAATTAACAGATTGAAATTGGACAAATTTGACATAGTTATAGATTGTTGCGCAGAACCTTCTGTTGAAGCATCAAGAAAAGATTTGGATAGAGTAATGAGCACTAATTTTTTAGGAACATTCAATTTGTTAAAAAAATGCATTAGAGATAAAAGTCATTTAATTTTTCTATCTACAAGTAGAGTATACTCAATTCAATCAATAAAAAAATTATTTAAAAACGTTATATTAACCAAAAAAATAAACTTAAAAAAAGAAATTGATTTAAATTTTAGTACCCAGTCACCGAGATCAATATACGGCTTTACAAAATTAGCTTCTGAAGAATTGATCAAAGAATTATCTTATCTATTTAATTTTAAATATATTATTAATAGGTTAGGTGTAGTAGCTGGTCCAAGACAGATGGGAAAAGTTGACCAGGGGTTTGTTTCACTATGGACTTGGAAGTACTTAAATAAATTGCCCTTAAAATACATTGGTTTTGGGGGGAATGGTCATCAAGTAAGAGACATATTACATGTGAATGATTTAAATGAATTGATTTACAGGCAAATTAAAAAAATTAATAAAATAAACAATATAACCTTTACCGCAGGAGGCGGAAACTCAAATTTAATTTCTTTAAAGGAATTAAGCAAAATTTGTCAAAGTTTAACAGGAAACAAAGTTAAATTTGTGAAAGAAAAAAAAACCTCGTCTTATGATATACCATATTTTTGTACATCAAACTCTTCTGTGTCAAAGGTTTATAAATGGAAGCCTAAAAAAACAATTTTAAAAATCGTTGAAGATACTTTAAATTGGCAAAAAGAAAACTACAGATCAATTAAAAATTATTTAAATTAAAATGGCTTTAGCATTAATTACAGGATCATCAGGGTTGGTAGGTTCAGAAACTGCAACTTTTTTAATCAAGAAAGGCTTTGAAGTAATAGGGATTGACAATAATGAAAGACGCAAATTATTTGGTAAAGATGGAGATACTATTAGAATTAAAAACAGATTAATACAGTCTTCTAAATCATACAAACATCTAGATATCGACATAAGTAATAAATCAAAAATCGAACGTATTTTTAAAAAATATAAAAATAAATTTTCTTTTATTTTGCACGCTGCTGCTCAACCGTCTCATGATTGGGCAAAGAATAATGTCTTTAAAGATTTTAAAATTAATGCAATTGGAAGTTTAAACATGCTGGAGTTGACAAGAATATACTCTCCAAAAGCAAAATTTATTTTTATATCTACTAACAAAGTATATGGAGATAATCCAAATAAATTAAAGTTTATCGAATATGAAAGTCGATGGGAAATTGAAAAAAAAAGTAAATTTTACAAAGGCATCAATGAAAGTTTATCTATTGATAATTGTACGCATAGTTTTTTTGGGGTATCCAAATCTTATGCGGATTTATTAGCCCAAGAGTATAATAAAAATTTTGGTATGAATGTTGCTTGTTTTAGAGCTGGTTGCATTACTGGTCCAAACCACTCAGGAGCGGAGCTTCATGGATTTTTATCTTACTTGGTAAAATCCTGCATTAGAAAAAAATCTTATAAATTAATTGGTTATAAAGGAAAGCAAGTTCGAGACAATATACATAGTAGCGATCTTTCCAATGCCTTTTGGCAATATTATAAAAAGCCAGTAAAAGATTCTCTTTTTAATATCGGGGGCTCGAGATATTCAAATTGTTCAATATTAGAAGCAATACAATATGTAGAAAAAAAACTTAGTATTTCCGTAAAAAAAATAAAGATTAACATACCAAGAGTTGGCGATCATCAATGGTATATTTCTGATATCTCGAAATTTAAAAAATGCTATCCGGAGTTTAAATTAAAATACAATATACCAAGAATTCTTGATGAAATAATCGAAGCAGAAATGGCCTTGTAAAGTGTTTTTGATTAAATTTTATTAGTAATTGGGCTGTTGTGGTCCCAAGATTATTGACATTGCGGGTGTAGTTGGAGCGTAATCAAACAGTCCCACTAATTTATTATATTAAAAAAATTTGGTTGCGGGGCTTGGATTTGAACCAAGGACCTTCAGGTTATGAGCCTGACGAGCTACCAGACTGCTCCACCCCGCGATAAA
>B570J29032_109959600_pt1 | contig 37457 bp, 47 predicted proteins | sample LakMenEpi16Nov12_FD_29032 | JGI IMG/M metagenome (IMG submission 29032) | reverse complement strand
AAAAAAAAAAACACCCGTAGCTATAGCTACGGGTGTTAATCTGGTTTCGATTCAGATTACGAATTACTCTTCATCAAAAAGTCGCACTACCTGTGGCTCATCTGACGTAACGAGCGATGAAGGTGCAGCGAAGAGCTTTGTGTACTGCTCTACAAGACGTGGATCGTTGTCAACGTCTACACCAAGAACGACGCTCGAATAATGGTACTTCCATACCGTTCCATTTTCCTTTGACTTCTCACCAACAAATTCACGGAAGTAGAGAGGAATCGTCTGAACGTTAAGCTGTCCCTGTTGTGTTGGCTGAACGTGAATAATAGCGGGATTCTTTACGGTAAAAGAATGTCCGTTATCAACGTCGCTACCAAACTCACCAATAATGGTGCGGCCAATGTGATCGATAAATGTAATAAGATTTGTATTGCTCATATGTCGTATATATTATATATGCATAATCGAAAAATCAACTACTCCATTCCTAAAAGATCAAATAAATCAATCTGTGCATCATTACCAGGTTTTTTAACCGTCCAGTTTACTGATTCATAAAAACGTTCGATTACCGAGTATATAATTTTTTCAAACATTTTTTCGTAATCAATTTCAAATATAGATTGAAACTCCTTAGGGTAATAATATTTGTAACCGATTGCAGATAAACCAAAGCTGTTCGGTTTTCTTACGTAAAAATACCGTACCTTATCTCCCGATACTATTTTCTCATATTTTCTCTCAATGCCAAGACGATCTATTAGGATGTTATGGTAGTATGCAGCTTTAACATGGCTTGGCATGCCTTTGACTGTCTCGAATTCATTACTACGGTTTGCATACTTTTCATATCCCTTAACCCCCATAACAAATGCAACATCCTCTATAGGTAATTGTTTAAATATTTCATATGTCTCGTTAAAGACTTTATTTGTTTGATGATAATCCTTCGTAAGAAGCATGGTTTCAATAATTTTCTTTACATAGGGCTTAATCGGTGTAGGCATTGTTGTTCGAACAACTTCAACACCGGTGTATTTAAACTTCTTACCAGGTATACCTTCTACATCGAGAGTATGTAAAACGTATCGTTTCTTTTGAAGAAACAAACCAACATCGGCAATAGCTTCACGCTTAAACACGAGACGACAGTCCTTGGAACCAAGAGCTCTTTTACCCCACAATGTAATTTCTCGGTTGAGATATTCTTCAATATCTGATACTGCTTTATAGTATTGAGGTGTAATATTACCGGCGTTGTCATGTACAGGTATATTCTGTCTCTCGATTAAGTGCTTGATGGAAATATATGAACTGTCTGTGTCATTATATATGATGGGGTTATGTTTTATAAGCTCCTCATCACTAAGACCGGTGTTGGTTTTTATGTACTCGGTAAGAATACGGTTTGATTCCTTAATAACAGCCTGACCTGTAAGTGTGATTGATTCGGCTAATTCATCGTCACCGAGCGGACTATGCTTGTTCCCGAAGTAACCATATACCGTATTGACGAGAATCTTGATTGTGTGCTGATGTATATTGAGCCTATCTATTTCAAGCTGATTATTGGCATATTCCTCTGTACCTTCAGTTAGGGTAAGTGATTTCTTCTTTGCCTTTGTTAATAATTTTTTAATTTCAACTCGCTTTTGATAATAGTGATCGACTGTATCAGGTATAATGCCTTTTTCTTTTTGCGTAAATAAGATTTTCGCACGCGATATTGCAATTTCCTCTTGCTGTACGAATTTAGCAAACTTATCATGTGTCAATGTAAACGTTTGTCCATTAACGTGCTTAATCGTTACATTATCGTTCGTCTTATCGATAATTTTACCTATCTTAGTCTCAGGGGATAGGTTTAAGGTAATCATTGTGTTCGGATATAGACTATTAGCATCGAATGATACGACATGTTCTTGAAACCCTCTCTGTGGTTCACCTACATATGCACCGGCGTTTAGTTTGTCTTCACGTATATCCTTAATAAAGGTAGGTATACGCTTGTCTCTAAGACGTGCACGAATTGCGCATAGACCGGTAATAACAGAGAGTGATCCAAGAGCACCTTCAAATGTAGTCAATCCAGCGTATGCGATCATACGTAAAAGCTGTATATATTGTAACTTCTGTTCAAGACGAACAAGCAGATTAACGTCTTGAATATTGTAATCGACAAATAGTTCCCAGTTAGTATCGGCTAGTTCTGAAAGATTCAGATCACCGTAATCAACCTTGCGTTCACCGAGCTCTACCTCTCCTACCGCATCGAGCTTATACGATTCACGTAGCGTCTGACAGAACCGTTTGTATATTTCAAGATAGTCGACAAGTGATACACCTTCTACATGCCATCTTACCTGTTCTTTACCGAATTTACCCATAAACGCTCTTGAGCGTAGAGAACCAATAGGTGATAACCGTTGAACTGCTTCTTCACCGAGAACCTTTCTAATTCGATTGATAATATAAGGTATATCAAAAAACTCTGAATTCCATCCCGACAGAATATCAGGGTAATCTTTTACAAAGAAATCTAAAAACTTCTTTAGGAGATCTTCTTCCGTTTTACATTCAACGTAGATGACATCTGGTGATTTAGCTGTATACGGCTTTAGTCCCCATGAATAGAATTTTCTCGTCAAAGAATCATATACTGTTATGATATTAATAACATCACAAGGGTCTTGTGGATTTGGGAAATCATTAGGTGAGTATGTTTCGATATCAATGTAGTATACTTTGAGTGGTTGTTTTGAAAACTCTGTACCTTCACTCTCTCTCCAATATGCATCAATAAGAAACTGCTGGTATATACCTAAATTTTCAAAAACACGCGTTACCTTATTATCTTTAAGATAACGTGAACGTTCATATTGATTTTTAAAACGCTTCTTCTTTAATTTCGTATTAAATATACTTACGGCATCCGGTGCATTGTTCGTCTCAAGATAAACATACGGCTCGTATGTTGATGGAACGGTAATACGCTTACCGTTTTCATCCCATGTATAAAGATTTATAGTTTGACTTTGAGGAGAATATGATATGTTCCTATACACACTAATAGTATATTATACTACATATGCGTGATCAAGCTACAATACCGTTTACGGCGTTGAGCAGTTTCCTGTCACGGTGTCCGAAGGGAAGTGTATGAAGCTCAACATATTTGTTAATATTATCCTCATTCTCGAGCCAGCGACCATCAGCTAGTTTCCGCATTTTTGATGATATATTCATGTACCGGCCTTTCTTTGAAAGGACATCATCAACGATATCTATCATCTCCTCGCCAGTATCAAACTTGTACGGAGCATTTTCGTACGTGACAATGTTCTGGCACGCAATAGGAAGACCGTAACTACATGCTTCAACAAACTTAAGATCTGACTTTGCTTTATTGAACGTATTGTCCTGGAGAGGTGCAACCATCATGTTGACATTTAAGTTCGCAATCTTCTCTGGATACCTGTAGAGTGTCTCCCAGGGGTGATACTCGAATTCTCTACTCTGTATAAGATCTTGCAACGGGAGAGGATATGCACCTAAGAACACCCATTGATACTTGTCTTTTGTTGCACGGATAACACGATTAACATGAGCGAAGTCATCATTCTGACCTACGCGGTTATCTACATCAAAGTGTGCTCCAGAGCCTGCGTATAGAATGCGTGGTTTTTTCTGATAACGGTCGTAGTTATCAGAAATCTTCTTTTCATTATAAAAATTACCCATCCAAAACTTTGGCGGGTAATTCGGTATTACAGTGACGTTTTTATTGGACGTCTTGCTCATGTAATACTCCTTCATGAAATCACATGTTACTGTAACTTCATCACATAGCTCCATAATTTCCTGTGCTGTTTTTCGTATTTGTGGGTCAGTAAACGCGGGTTTAAATTTATTGTATTCCGGGATATCCTCACTGAATACAAGATCGTCAATCTCGTAAATAATTCTAAAACCTAGATCTTTACTAAGCTTCTTTAAAAATTTAATAAATTCTAATTGATGTACTGTAGCTTGTCTTTGTATGCGAACACATTCAGCACCTCTAAAGTAATTGGGATCAAAACACATCATCGTACTACCGTGAACGACCATTTTCTGATGTGCATTTAGAATATGCTCAGGCCAGATCATTCGCCAAAAACCACACCCACTATAGTCAGCATAATAATTCATTACACGTTTAAGTGTTAGTTCTGGTGGTTGTGGTATAATAGGCGCTACAGGCTGTATCGGTTGCAGTCCAAAAGGTGAAACAAACGGCGACGCAAACGGTGATACAAAGGGACTTGAATTCATGTATGTTTAATTATAGTAGCGAATCTACGTAATCCAGGCGTCTTGTTATACCATTACTCTTTTCTAAGAAAATAACATCACCTGTTGCCGCCTTAATGCTTTCTTTTCTATGGCTAATAACCATTATACTTTCATTGTACTTATCAACACGCTCCTTAAGAACACTAATGACTAATTCAATTCCCCGGGCATCGAGGCTTGAATCAAATAGCTCATCGTAGATACTAAAATTAAAGCATACATCTCCCTGTAATCTCCTCATATCCATAAAAGTGAATAAACACGCGAGATCAATATTCTTTCGCTCAGCACCGCTAAAGTTAAAATACGAACACTCTTTACCTTTATTGTCGACAATCTCTTCTTCAAAGTATTCATTAAACTTGCACGTACAATTTGCATCCATTTTCTGAAGATAATAAGCTAACTTACTATTGAATAACTGTAATATTTTCTGCACTATATACGACTTGACGCCTTCTTCTGATACTACAAATTTTACGACATCGAGAACATTGGTCATCGTTTTAATGTTTTCTAACTCTACATTAATTTTATTAAATTCTGCTTCCTTGTCAAGTATTAGCTGATCATATTGTGTTGATGCCTGATCAAGATCTATAAGATCCTGGTCAAGCATTATCTGCCATTCATTTAGCTGTATGAGACGTGATTCATGGTTCTTGAAGTCACGCATTTCAAGGTTATGTGCATGTATACTTTCTTCAAGCTTGTTAATTTTTAAATTAATCTTATTTTTCTTTTCAATAAGCGTCTTTTCCTCAACCTCATGCTCTTTAATTTTTGATTCATGGTCGCATATATGCTCGTATATCTTTTTCTTCTCACTTTCTATGTGATCTTTATCACCATCTTTTATCGTGCGTAGACATGTAGGGCAAGTTTCCTTATTTGTACCAACGACAGAAATTTGTTTCTGAGCTTGATTTATAAGTGTAGTACTTTCACTCTTACGATGTCTTACACCCTGTATTAATGAGTCAATTTTTGATATACCATCTCTTAGAGTATTAATGTTACTTCTAATATCAGCAATATCTTTTTCATTAAAATCATTTAGTTTGTTTTTTATATCGACAATTTCAAGCGCGTTATTCTTTTTTCGCTGTATATATTTCTCTCGTTTATTTTCACGTTCTTTTATCGCACTGTCGCGTTGATTTCGATAACTTTCTAACGTCTTTTGAATTTCATCATACCGTGTACCGTAAATATCGAGTGATCTTTTATTTTCATTTAAATCATTTTTTAGTAAATTAGACATGCTACTAAAAACACTCAAATTAAAAATATCTTCAATAAACCTTCTCTTTTCTTGCTTCTTTTTAGCCATAAACGGTATTGTATTGTTTATGGTCATAATTACACAGTTCTGAAATACTTCAGGTGTACAATTAAACTTTTTCATTATAAAAGACGTTGTATTAGAAATGCTATCACGCGTCTTATCTTCACCGTTAATGTAAATAAAACATTTAGATGGCTCTAACATACGTATAATCTTAATATCTTCGGTTACATCTAAATTTTTAACTGTCGCTTCTAATATAACCTCGCAGTTTTTTTTGTTAATATTATTGACAATATAATCCTTTTTTAGATCTCTTAGTGTTTCACCAAAGATTGCAAAATATACACCGTCAGCGATAGTTGATTTACCTACACCGTTTTGCCGGTCTTCCTTATCTTTGTTAATTCCGGTTATAATGTGGAGACCACGTTTAAAATCAATTGATACCGGTGTATTGCCGACTGATAAAAAATTCTTTAATGTTATGTTTTTAAAATTTATGCTTTTCATATCTCACTTGCTCGTTTATATAAATCTGAACAGTACTGTATTATACTGTCTTTATTTTCAATATCTAATACTCTTACAAATTCCTCTATTGTCGCTTCCATATCAACACCTGTTGTATCATAATTTTTGTCGTCAATATTATAGTTATTTTCTGTATATGTATAGTCTGTAGTAAACGATAAAGGTCTGTATCCTGAAAACTTCTGTATTAAAGTATCAATGACTTCGCTATTCGCTTTTTTATCTACAACAAATTTTACAAAGTTACCGTTAATTATTTGATTAATGTCAGAGCTCGTTATATTTTTTGTATTTGTTAGTTCTGTGAGAGATATTTTTTTATGCTTTGGTGATAGATTGTTTTCGACAAAATCATACTTCATTTTTTCAATATCTAAAATATAGATACCCTTTGTACTGCCAGTATCACCGAAATCCATTTCAAAAGGATTGCCTACATATATAATTGTACCGTTATCATATTTGCGTTCATCTCTAAGATGAAAGTGACCGGACATAATTAAATTTGATTTTTTAAGTAAATCCTGAGTTTTCATGCCATGATCACATGTCTTGAAACTGTTCATCTTAAAGCTTTCGATCTCTAGGTGACCGAAAATAATATCCGCATCTTCAAGGTTAGAGATATCAGCGCTCCACGGAAGAAAGATACAAGTTCTGCCAAATAACCTGGTAACTGTTGTTTCACTTAATATTTTTATATTGTTCCTGCCACCTAAAATAGAAAGTGAATTAATATCAGAACGCTGCTTGTAATATGAATCGTGATTACCGACGATCATTATTATATTGAAATCTTTTAATTTTTCTAAAATCACACTCGCAACATGAAGAGTGGATACGGAGACATCACTACGATGGTGATAAAAATCTCCGAGAAATATAATGTCTTGAATTTTTCGTTGCTGCAATTCTACAATAAACCAATCACACCAATCAATAGCTACTTGATGCCATGTTGTAGAGTCAAGATGTACACCTAAGTGTAGATCAGAAAAAATAGCGACTTTAGATTCATTTAAAAAAATGTCTGTAGCGGAATTATTCTTCATCATCGCCTGTAGGTTCTATGTATATATGCGCACCACCGTTTTCATCAGGGTTGAGCATTAAATCATTGTATACCTTTTCTCTGTATTCATTCACCGCTTCATGGTGTTTCTTTTCCTTTTTAATTCTATTGATAAAAGCATGAAAAGCTATTGTAGTAAAGTATGAGAACGGGCTAAATCCGCAATCAATTTTAAATTTTTTGTTCTTTAAAGCGGAAAACATTTTTACAATAGCGTCACCCACCATCTCTTCTTTATAACTATAATTCATAAAATTCGGAGCGTATGATAAACCGTTGGCAATTTTATTAAGGCTTTCACACAATTTATCAGTCATGGTGTCGGTTTTATAATAACTCCTAATTTCGTCTTCAAATTCTCTACTATTTACATAGTGTACCTTATCCTTAGGCTTTATCTTCTTTTTTACCTCAACATCTTCACTACTAGTATCGGGTGCTACAGCTGGAATAAGCGTTTCGATATCCGGTATTGGTGCGTCAATCTCTAGATCGAGGTCTAGAATTACAGGGTGTACTTCAGTTTTAGTATTATTTTTCTTTAATTTCTTTGTACGCAAAGGTAATGTGTTCTTTTTCATAAAGTGCTCGTCGCTTTTGTGAATGTGCGGCGCTATAGCGAAGGTTATCAGCTATATCAAATATTATAAGCTTGTTTTTGTCCTTATGCAACCTAAGACCTCTACCAATTGACTGCACGATTTTAATTTTTGCCTTACCTCCGCATGCAAAAATTATATAATGTAGATTTTTTATATTAACACCGGTGGAGAATATTTTAGATATTGCAACAACGACTACATCGCTATTACTCTCCATGAGCTGTCTAACTCTTTCACGCTCTGTTACATCAACTTCACCTCTTATAAAGAAACATTGCTTATCAGGTAATGTTTTCTGTATTAACTCGAATAATATTTCTCCATGCTGGATATAATCAACCATTATAAGGGTGTTTTGTTGTAACTTTGCTGATAGTTTCGCAATAATATCGTTTCGAAATTTACTCGTTACTAGATATTCGACCTCTTGTCTGTAGGCATTTACACCTTCCTCTTTGTGTGGGTAGCTCTTATGTATAAGATTTAAAATCTGTATTTGAACATTACTGACATAATTATCTTGTCGGAGATTAAAGCTATTTTTTTCATATATTATCGGACCGATCTTGCCTAGAATATTCCATTGATCTAATTTTTCTTCTGGCATAGTACCGGTAAATCCAAATCGAAATGGTGTTTTTATTTTTTTAAGAATATCGTTAATTTTATTTCCTTTTCTTATTTTATGTACTTCATCAACAATAAGAACATCAACATCACAAAGCCAGTCTAGTGTACTTTTTTTGCTCTGTAAAATACCTAGATTCGATATAATAACTTCCGTATTAAAATTCAATTCATCATCACCCGTCCACTTCGATACGCTAAAAGGTACACCATAATCTATAAAATCTTGATAAGTTTGAGACACAAGTCCGCGATCTGGTACAATAAACAGACATTTAAATTTACCCTTATTAAGATCGGATGTGTAAAGACTGTAAATTTTTGATAAGAGTGATGCGGATGTAAGTGTTTTACCTCCAGCGGTAGCAAGTATAATAGTCCCTCTACCCCTTTTCATGCATTCTTTTACAATGTCTTCCTGATAATCGCGTAAGATTAAATTTAGGGGATGTATAGTATCGGTATAGTCTAACTGTTGATGCCATGTATGTCTCGCAGGTACTATCTCTTCAAAAAACTCACGACTACATATTATTTCCCCTACATACTGCTGACTTATAATATATTTTTTTATTTCAAAAAATAAACAAGGGTCAAATCTACCTGTAGGTGTAATGGCATATGTACGAGCTGGCATAAACCTGCCATACCTACGCATAAAGTGTGCTGCTTCATTTTTAACAGAAAAATACTCTCTTATTTCATCAAAGAGGTCACCGGATATAATCCCGAGTTTTTTTTTGGAATCGTACTCGAAATTTATCATGTTATTTCTAATTTCATAATTTCGATAATATTTTTTATATCGAATGAGCAACTGCTTAATGTTTTTTCAGATTTTTCAAGCAGTTCAACAAGTATCTCCGCATCTTGTATTTGACGTGTAATGTCTTGTACTTTGCTGTGTTTTTCAGCTGTAGCAGCTATCACGGGGTGTGTAAGCTTTACTGCGCTAGTATGATCAATCTCTGACATCACGTCATTTTTTACTTTCTCTCTTTGCTTTTTTAAAAGCAATATATTTGCTTTAAGTCGAATACACCTACCGGTCCACTTATGTTTAAGTGCAGGTAGACGTAATTGATAGTCTTTAAGATTTAATTCATCAATTTTAAGATCTTCACTCAATTCTTTGATATATTCTTCAAGCATTAATCTTAAATATAATATAAGGTACATAAAAATCAATGAGCTGCTTTAACAATCTTGTAAATAAAATTTTAATGGAAATGGCTGCTAACGTCGCTGGAGGTGCTGCTAGTGTAACAGGCCCTTCAACATCTGGAGATTATGGTAATCAATTTCCCTCTCAAAATAGTAAGGCGTACGCAGATGGTGATGCTCGTATAGCTGTACCTCTTGGGATGAAGAATCCTTACCGTAAACAAATACAAGGAAAGAAAAAATCTAGTAAAAAGGCAGTAAAAGTACCGATACAAAGACGGTCTAGTGTTTATTTACCGGGAATGTAATATATACTACACATGGATTACGGGCATTGGATTTTAAATGAAGGTGTTATTATCGATAATACAACATTTGGCTTCATCTACCTAATTGTCAATAACATTACGGGTAAGAAATATATTGGTAAGAAACAATGTACAAGTCGAGTTAAGCGTAAGCCATTAAAAGGTAAAAAAAAGAGTAGAATAGATCATAAGGAATCTGATTGGAAAACATACACCAGTTCATCCAATGATTTAAACATTGATATTGCAAAGCACGGAAAAGAGAGCTTTACATTTAGAATATTGCGTACATGTGATTCAAAGTGGGCTCTAGCATATTATGAAATAAAAGAGCAGTTAGGTGAGGACGTTCTTTTGCGCGAAGACTATTATAATGGTATCTGCAACGTTAGGATCGGTAAAGCTCCTAAACAGGAGCTTGCAAAATTTAAATTATAGTGTTATAATGTATTAGTGATTGATAGCTGCACATTTGCTCAGTTTAATTTAAAACTCATTGAATTTGATTCTGTCTTCAGATCGATCGAAGTGAATTTTATTAACGATCTATCGAAATATAATTTAATACCTGCAAAGAAAATTAATCGTGATATTAAAAAACTTCTTTATCATCATATTTTTTACGGTGTTAGTGAGTATATCCTTCAACATCCAACAAAAGAACGTATTATCATTTTAAAGAAAAATGATGTACCGGAAGATCTTCTTTCTTTTCAATACTTCAGCAAGATAGATATACAAAAATACATTAATCAAGTCGTGTATAAAGTAGCTAAATTATTGCCTATCAACATTTACAGTTATGATAACTTTAATTTTAAGCATATAGAGGAGGAATATAAAGAGAGAAGAGGTGATGTGATTGAATTAATAGAAAAAATAAGAATGTTTAGTTGGGGACATAATACAGTTCGTTCTGTATATACGTTCGCTAGAGTTAAAGATTTTGCAAAACGTAACGGGTTAACTTTTTTAAGTGAGAGATACTTTAATCAATTAAAAACAAAGCAACTTCTTATATCCTGAAAGATAAATACTTCATATGAAGTTTTTAGATAGAATAAATGCACAGATACAACTTCTTGAGGCTGATGTCAATACATCGGGCACTGAAGCGGTGGATGCTGCTGAGCCAGCTACTGATGTAAGTGCTGTTGCTTCAGATGCTGGTGTTGCACCAGTTGCTCCTGAAGGTTATGTTGATCTTGTTAAATTAATAGCGAAAGCCACAGCTATGAATTTTCCAGCTGGTGCACTTGATGAAATATTTCGGACTGAAATAACGGCTGAAAACGCATTTCCAATGCAACAAGCTTTAGAAGCAGCTATAAAACAAAACGAAATGTATTCAGATAATCCTGAACGATTACAGAATATACATTATAAGCAGTTTACAGATAGTATTAACCCCGGTAATTTTATTCAAAAATATAAAACATTAATATCTACACTAAAGAAACAAGACCCCTATATTAAAGATGCTAACATTTAAGACATATCACAATTATCTAGCTACACCGAGTAATCATCTTCTAGAGGAAGGTGGCGCGGCAGGACACATGTCACATCCGTTTGATTTGCCTACAGTCCGTACCGGTAAAGATCTCATTAATTTATTTGAAAAAATAAAACTATCACTTAAGGAAACACCAGCTGTAGTTAAGATTGATGGTGTAAATGTATCAATAAAGCTTGTTACAAATGCAGATGGTAGTATGGAATTTGGATTAGATAGAGGTTCAAAGAACCCTCTTGATATTAAGGGAATTACAATAAATGATCTTTCGTCGCGATTCGCAGAAGGTCATGGTTTACTCGAAGTAGGTAAAACTGTTTTAGAAATCTTTAATAAAGCCTTACCTATAATTACTAAAGATCTTAACAAGCTAGGTCTTATTAAAAATAAAAATCTTATATTTAACACGGAATATGTTGCAGGTAGTACGAATGTTGTTGGATATGCAGAGAACTTTCTCGCAATACACGGTGTTAATGAAGCGTACGAAGTTAAGAGTCCTGTTCGCGGTTCTGTATCAAGAAAAACACGTGAAGTATCATATAATAAAGAGGCTTTAGATGATATGATACAAAAAATTAATCCTATTGCAAAAAATTACGGATTCAAAGTATATAGCTCAATACCTGCTACAATAAAAGGTAATGTAAACTTATTACCTATACTCAATACCGAATTAGTGGTCAAGTATACGTCAGAGCATGCAGAAGCTAAAACAATGAGAGCTTGGCTTGAGAGATGCGGTAATCCTGTTGGTACGTCTATTAAGACAGTACAAGGCAAAACAGTTGACGCAGTAAGTAAGGAGCTCTATTTAAAAATATTGAACGGTACACCTCTCGATCAAATCGTAAAAGATAATGACAAAGAGCAGGTTAATGCAGCTGTTTGCGGTGCGATTATCTATCACGCCACAAGATTACTTGGTCAGGCTATTTTAGATGCTATGACATCATCAATTGGTGATCTTAATACTCAAGAAGGTATTGTAATACGCGACACAAAAATATCATCAACACCTTTCAAAATAACGGGTGAGTTTATTGTACGTGGAATGGCAAGTGCGTTTAAGAAAGAGGAGGAAGAATCACAGCCTCTAACAAGAAAGTCTTACTTGAGCAATAAATCATTTTATGTAATTAACCCTCCGAGGGGACATGAGGGTGGAGCTAATACATATACACCAGGAATGGAGAATTGGTAATGAAGTACAATGTCCTTATCGAGAAGATACTAACTAGTCTTACACCTTCTACAAATAAAGCTATTTTTATTTTCGGTAGGATGAATCCTCCTACCTTAGGACATGAATTATTAATTGCTAAAGCTGTAGAGTTGGGTAGAAAAGAAAACCGCGATTGTTATGTCTTCCTTACAAAGACACAGGACAGCAAAAAAAATCCTATACACTTTCCTGAAAAGCTAAAAGCAATTAATGCTGCACTACCATCTGTAAATTTTATTAATTCTGACAATATTAAGACGATTTTTGATGCTGTTGGTTTTTTAATAGATAGTGGCTATAATGATCTTGTTCTCGTCGCAGGTAGTGACAGAGCAGGTGAATATGATTCGTTATTTCAAAAATATATTAATAACCCTGATCCAGAAAAGCGATTAAATTTAGTAAGTTTCCGTACTGCAGTAGCAGGTGAAAATAGAGACCCAGATAGTGATGATGCTTCTGGTGTTAGTGCGACGAAAGCGCGTAATTTAGCAAAGTCAGGTGACTTCACCTCCTTTCGTAAAGTACTACCTACGGGTATGCCTGAGTCGGAGGCAAAAGTTCTTTTCGATCAAATCCGTCAAAACTTAAAATAAACTAAGCTTCAAGCATTTTTATCATACTATACACAGCACCTTCAACTCGTTCCTTTGGCTGTGTTTGCATGATTTGTTTAATTTTATTAATTAGATCAACACCACCGTTGTCTATACTACTATATAGATCCTGTTCAGTCTTTTCTTCAATTTCAATGTCGTGGTCTACTCTTTGTTTAAACTCTTCATAATCTTTATAACTAAGAGCACTATTAATACCTTCAACAGCTTTGGATATTTTATCTGTTATCCATGGCTCAATTTCACTATCACAAGGAATAATATCATACAACATAGCAGACATTTTTGTAATCCTGTAGAGGTTTTGTTTGACCATGTTTGATGCCTTTTCTACTGGATGTTCACCTGTCTCATGGTAGTCATCATATTCGGGTTGTGTTTCCTTTCTTGCTAACACAATGTCATCTTCTGACGTAATCTTTCTTTTATCAATCATGCAGCCGCATTCTTCAGCGTCTTCACCTTCAACTTTACCACACTTACATGATCTAATAGGAGCTTCGTAATTTTCTGCTTTTGGTCCTAGACCAACATTTTCTTTTATCAAAATTCTACGAGTATATAGATTATTGAGTTCTTCAAGGTAACTGATTGACATAGGTAATATTATTTATTCTCAACACTAAATAATATTATGCAATGTTTGTTTGAGCGTTATTTTATTGAAGAGTTAACCCTTGAGAGTGGTAGATGTACAAAAGTAACAAAACAAATGGCATCATCTCGTGCAGATAAGAAGTATATGAGGTGTACACGTGTAGATGGTAAGCTTAAGCGTGTACATTATGGTGATCCAAATCTACGCATTAAAAAGAGTAATCCTAAGAAGAGAAAGTCCTTTAGAGCGCGTCATAAGTGCAGTACCGCAAAGCCCGGTACTGCAAAATATTTTTCTTGTAAAAACTGGTAATAATGAGAACATTTAAGGAATATACAAATAATCGACCTGTGCTAGGTGTAATCGAAACAATCGTTGTTGATGGTGTAGGGGAAGTCTTAGCTAAAATAGACAGCGGAAACGAAGCTCATAATGTCCTACATGGTGTAGATATACAGTATAACGGGGACAGTATTACCTTTAATACTATTAATAATAAGCAATTAACTCTTCAGAAGACCGGTGAAATCGATATTAATATCGGTAGCGGTAACATCGAAAAAAGACCGACTGTTAGTCTAAATTTTGAATTAAAAAATCAGCCCTACCGTGATATAACTTTTAGTATCGCAGATAGGGCTGATAATGAACAACAAGTGTTAATAGGTGAGCCATTTATTCGTAAAATAAATGCTCTTATCGATGTAAAGATAGAGAATTAAGTCTTTTTAATATCAGCAATAAAGTTGTAAAACTCAGCACGTGTTGCTGGGTCATCAAGGAAATCACCACTAAGTTTACTCGTCTTCATCTCACATCCATCGTGCTTTACCCCACGTAGACAGGCACATGTATGTGTAGCACTAATTACCACAGCGACACCCATATTCTTCTCACATACCTCATTAATTGCGTCATGAATTTGAACTGTTAGACCTTCCTGTATTTGAGGTCTACGGGCATAAAACTCTACAATTCGATTAAGTTTCGAGAGACCGATAACACGACCGTCGCTTGATGGTATATATGCCACATGCGCACGACCGGTAAATGCGAGGTGATGGTGTGAGCACATCGATTTAACAGGTATACCGCCTTGAAACACCATTCCATCATATCCGTTACTCGGGAACGATGTAATCTTTGGTGGTACATCAAAACAACCGGCAGCTAGATCATTTACAAATGCTTTTGCAACGCGCAGTGGCGTATTTGTACTATTAGGGTCATTACGCCAGTCAAAACCGAGCGCATCCAGATACGCTTCATACGCCTTAGCTGCGTTAGTAATTATAGCTTGCTTCTCTTCAGGAGAATGTGGGTGGTTACCGTTAGCAAATTTAAGTTTATACTCTTTTGTATATTCAGACATAACGTTATTATACATGTACTGCAATCATTTTCAACATAAATAATATAGATGATGAAATTTGATCGCTTAATGTTTGAAAGTATACAGAAGACGAATCTGAAAAAGGTTCGTATCAAAGTAGATCCCGCAAACGTCAGTGTAGCTGAAGATCTTGCGAAATGTAACGGTTATGAGGGATATGTATTAGCGGAAGGGCAGGCAGAAACTAAAATAATGGTTATTGTACCGGATAATATCAGTGATATGCCAGTAATAGACGTACCGAATAATTGTATACAACAGCTAATACAGCGACCGGATTCAATGGAACTGGATAAATTCAAACAGTTTTTAATAAATTCTCTAAATGTTTCTGATGACGATCCACTATTAACTCACATCGTCTCTTGTAATACGATTGACGATATAGAAGTTTTTTTAAAGGATAGTAGCTTTACAGAAGAGGATATAACGAAACTTTATAAATATTATATAACCTATGGTGAGTGAATTTGATAATTTAGCAAGAGTTGCTCTAAACGAAGCAAGTCTCGGTGATTATATGAAAGCAGTGAAAAGCGCTACAGCAAAAGCCGCTAAAGGTGTTGCGAAGAGTGCAGTTAGAGGTCTTGCTCAATTACCAGGCGCTGCGATTAAGGGAGCGGGTATGGCATATAGTGCTGTCGGTGGTAAGCAGGGCGGTGCATTAATGCAGAGAGCTGGAAGTGCTTTGCAAAAAGCAGGTCTCACGGCAGTTACAGCACCGGTGAAGATGTGGAGGGATTTAAAGACAGCTGCAGAAAGACAAGAATATATTAGACAAAATTTAGAACCTATAAAACTTTTTATTAATAGTAATTTTCCAACACTTACGACGCGGCAGAGAAGAACTTTAAATCAGGTACAGGATTTTGAACAGCTCGATACGTTTGTTCGAACAAACATTAAGGGTAAGTCACTTGATACATTAATAAGTGATTACAACAAGAGAGCAGTAGCACAAGCAAGATTGAAGCAGCAACAATCAACACCATCAACGGTACAACCTGCATCTGTACCCACCACAGCACCAGCATCTAAACAATTTAAACCAAAGCTAAAAGCAAATAGATCGATGGTAAAGGATACAAAGAGCGGTATTGTTTATCGGTATCTCGGTCGGGATCAAGGTGGCTGGTATATATATGACCCGCTCACTAAAAAGATCGACCCGGCGCCAATTGACTCTAGAGACCAAAAAGCTGTTACTGCTTTATGGCGTAAAAAGGAAATAGCTAATAAAGCTGCAAAGCAATCGAGCAAATAATATGCCTTATAATATTAAAAAGCAAGGTAGTGATTTTAAAGTTTGTAAAAAAATTGGTAATAAAAAATGTTTACCAGGTAAGTCTAAATCTAAAGCAATGGCGCAAAAGAGGATAACGGCTATTCATATGAATGAATCTTTTAATCAACGCGTCGATAGTATATTAAAATCTTTAGGTGAGTAGTTGATTTTTATATTACAGGAATAAGTAAAATAGAAGATTAGAAAGTAAGAGAGAGGGAAGGGACGATAGACAGACGTTTTTTTCTGGCATTCCTGTTGATTTCTGCTTTTACTAAGTCATACTATCTTTATGAATTATCAGAGTACTAAACTAATTGAACTTGGATCCTGTGCATTTAGACAATTTGGAGCTACCCACAGTCATTGTCATCTCGTTCATGGTTACCAGCTTAAGGCAAAATTCTATTTTGGATGTAGTGAGCTCGATAGTAATAACTGGTCAGTTGATTTCGGCGGACTTAAACAACTTAAACAAATCCTCAACGATCAATTCGATCATACACTCTGCATTGCTGAAAATGATCCCTTACTTGAAGTCTTTCAACACTTACATAATCTAGGCGGGTGCAACTTAAAAATAATGTCTGGTGTAGGTATTGAGAAAACAGCTGAATGGTGCTTCAATGCTGCTTCACAATTTCTTAAGAATGTATATGGTGATCGATGCTGGGTAGAGAAAGTTGAAGTATATGAGCATGAAAATAATTCCGCCATCTATTCAAAACCAACTTCAATAGTCGCTCCAGAACATGTTCAAGCTATGACAACTCCTGTTTCTCGTGAAGAAAATACACCGGCACCTACAATTCCAGTGGAAACTACTCCAGAACAACAAGTAACACCAAACCACCCTGTTAATGTAGGTAACAGTCGTGTAACGTCTGGTTATTCAGGTCTCTTTGATGGTATTAGTTGGGGTAGTAGATGAACTTTGAGCATTTACAACAACTTTATGGCGGGGAAATATCTGATTATGTAAAAATACAAAACAAAACAGCTCCGGAGTATCATAATCAGATAGATAATGGTGATCAATTATCTAACATATATAACGCACAGGTTAAATCGAAGGGAAGCGTAAATGTAACAAATTCTTTTTTATCTTTTAATCCAAGAAATTTAATAGATCGGCCTGCAGAAGACCCTATTACCGCTTCTTTAAAGGAAACACTCAACAAGATAGCCGCAGAAATAGGTTTATCAGATGCGGATGGTGTTACATATCACCCTGATTACAATCCGATGCTTAAAGACCAAACCAGTAATGATGTACAACAAGCTAACGACGCTGTTCAAAAGGCTTTAGATGAACTTAAAGCTTTGGGCGAGATTTAGATTCTGACGGACTGTATTCTTTTGTGTTAGTAGCAGGCATTATACCTTTAAACACGTGAGTCACGTATCTGCAGAGTTCAGAGCGTACGATATGATCTTCTGTTAATTCAACACAGAATACACCGTGCTCCTTAGCATCCTCATTATCAAACGCCTTATAAACTGTGTTAAACCCTGACTTACCATAAGGTAAGTCTGATTGATCAGGATCACCACATATTATCATCTTACTAAATTCACCCATACGTGTGAATAGTGTCTGAAGTTCACGTACAGTTAAATTTTGACTCTCGTCGCAGCAAACAAACTTTACTGCAAAATGTAATCCACGTGCAAAGTTAATAGGGCATATTGTAATTCTGTTATCTTTGTGTAAACGGTGAATTTGAGGTTCGATAATGAGCTCAGAGAACTTTTCATTAAACGGAGTCATATATACATTTACCTTTTCATTGATATCACCCGGTAAATATCCAAGCTTTGAATCAGAGCTCTCAACAGCAGAGCGAACAAGTACAATATCAGACACCTTCTTCATATTAAGAAGCTGTAACCCGAGATACATTGATAGAATTGTCTTTGATGTACCGGCGGGTCCTTTGAGTAGCATAAGCTTTGTCTTCTTATCTAGGAATAAATTAATTATTTCCTTCTGCTTATCTGTCCAAGGAAGCTCTCGAACATTTAATGAGAAATCAATTTTTTCTCTTTGTGCTACGTAGGGTGAAGTATCTTTTCCTACCTCTTTATCAGTAGGACTAGATGTGACAACAGCTGCGGCTTTCGCCGTGCGTTTTTGTTTTTTCATCTACAAATATTTAATCAAATTGTGATCTTGATTATCTGTATAAAGTATCATATTATACATGCATATATGATTGATATTAATACTGAATCACTATTTCTTTCAGACGATAAAGTATTCTATACTATTGAAGGAGAAGGTGAGTATATCGGCGTACCATCGGTTTTTATGCGTATGTCAATGTGTAATTTGACGTGCATTGGATTTGCATCTGAAGACTCGCCTAACGGATGTGATTCATTTGTCTCCTGGTCCGTTAAAAACAAAATGACCTTTGAAGAAATCTTCCAATTAATGGAAGAGAATAACTACATCGATCATCTTAAGCATAATGCTATTCTAAAGCTCACCGGTGGTGAACCACTTATTCAGCAAAAGCAGCTAATTAAATTTATTCACGCTTTTAATGAGAGATATAATTTTATTCCACGTATTGATTTTGAAACAAATGCAACGTTAATGCCTGACCCTGAATGGAGAGAGGAATTTAAAGCTACGTTTACAACTTCTCCAAAGCTCCGTTCAAACGGAGATCCTGAAGATAAGACGTATAAACCTGAGGTTCTTAAGTGGCATGTAAAGCATGGATCTGGGTTTAAGTTCGTCATTAATGTTGCAGAAGATATTGAAGAGATCTGGGAGAAGTATATTAAAGATAATAACAATATTAATGTACCTCTCAAGCGTGTGTGGTTTATGCCTTGTTGCGGCTCGAGGCAAGAGCATACTGAGAGATCCGCTGCAGTAGCGGAATATGCTAAAGCGATGCATGTGAATTTTAGCCCGCGATTGCAATTAGTGATCTGGGACAAAGCGCTACGTGTGTGATTTGATAATCTGGGTATTAAGAGTTAAATAAACAATATGAGAATAGCGATAAGCGGTAGTGCATGCCAGGGTAAGAGTACATTAATTGATGACATGATCAAAACATGGCCGATGTACAGTCGTTCCGCCGAGTCATATCGTAAAGCTATACGAGAAGAAAATATACCACTTAACGAGAAAGTAACAAAAGATGGTCAGTGGCGCATTTTAAATTGTCTTATTGATGATATACAGAAAACATCTAGGGATGACAATATTTTATTTGATCGTTGTGCTTTAGATAACATTGTATATTCTCTATGGTCTAATAGTAAAAAAGCTACAGATATAGATGATGAATTTATTAAGAAATGTATTCCTCTTGTACAAGAGACGATGCACTCCCTTGATATAATATTCTTCACACCAATTACAAAATTTTCACCTATCCCGGTAGAGGCTCGTGAAACACGAAATGTAAATGAAGAATATATTAAAGAAATTGACAACATCTTTAAAGCAATATCTCATGGATACGCTAAGACTGGCGCATCTCCGTTTTTCCCTAAAGAGGATAGACCACCTATTATTGAAGTATTTGGTGATAGAGAGCAAAGAATTGCAATGATGCAACTTTATATTGATAAAACAGGAGATATCGTATCTGATGAAAAAAGTGTGTTAAGCAATGAAAACATAGATCTCGTTGAGAAACTAATCAACGACCAAAAAGATGTGCAGCATGCTGAAGCTCAAGAAGAGAAATTTCGCTCTAGCATTATTAAAGCGAAAAATATAGAAGATATTAATTAATACGTAATTAATACACGTACACCGAAGTTTGAAGATGCAGGTACGATCATCCCAGCATTTAGTACAAATGCAATACTTCCGGTTGTTGCGCCAGGTGTACCGCTAATATTGGTAATAAAGGGTACGGTCGATAATGCAAATGCTAAGCTACTACCGTCACCGGGCATAATCGAAAATGAGCTAGCGTTTAGTCTGCTATTAACTTCGTTCGTGAAACCGGGTAAACCAGTCCAATTTATGGTACTAGATGCCGTTGCTCCTAGTGGTATGTTTACTTGCGCGGTATAGTCAAAAATGTTTTTATATGTGGATTTTGTTGCAAGGCTTGCAGATGCAGCAGTTAACTGTGTATATAGAGATGTATATATAGGATTACCTGTGAAGTCTGATACCGCTCTTGTAGCGCTTACAACAAGACCATTTACTATAGTGAAACTGTCATAATAATCATGTGTAGGGAACGGTGGGGTAAAGCCTGTCCGTCCGCCGGTAGTTGTAAACTGGGACGCAGATATTGACGGTGTCGTTAAACTACCAGTAAAAATAGCATTAGTACCAGTAAGAGTACCTGTAACAGTAGCATTCCCGTTAATATCTGTTTTTACAACATTTAAATCTCTAAAGGAAATAATTTGTGTACCGTTATTTGTTTGTAATATAAAATCATCTGAATCTACCGCTAACTGTGATGTAGGTAGATTTCTAATATTAACGGTTGTACTATTAGTAGGGTTGGTTGCCATTAAAGATATTTATAGTAATATATATGAATTAACCATATGGCCGCAAAAATAGGAGTTGGAATAATAACATGTAATAGACCCGCTTATTTAAAGGGGTTACTTGATTCAATCCCTCAGATATGTAATATCGATGAGCTCATTATCGTTAATGATGGTACACCTTTGAGTAAAGATATAGCCTCAATAGGGGATGGATATGATTTCAGTCACGTAGCTTGGTTACAGAATAATATAAATCTCGGTGTAGGTAAATCAAAAAATAAAGCTATAAAATACCTAATGGATAAAGAGTGTGACTATATCTTCCTTATTGAAGATGATATGATTATACTCGATCCAACCGTTTTTCAACAATATATCAAAGCTAGTAAGCTAAGCGGTATACAGCACTTTAATTACGGCCCGGGATCACCTTTTAACCGCAAGCAAAAAATACAAAATTTTGATTTACATAACAGACATCTTCTTGATCAAAATACAGAACCGAATCCAAAAATTATAATTGACTACAAAGACTGTAAAGTCGCCCTATATGAACATACGGTTGCAATGTTTTCTTTCTTTACAAGAGAAGTAATTGAAAAAGTCGGATATATCGACGAACAGTTTTATAATGCATGGGAGCACGTTGATCATACGTATTGTATTATTAAAGCAGGTTATCATCCACCGTTCTGGTGGTTTGCAGACCTAGCTAATAGCCATGAACTATTAACAGAAGCGCCAGGTGCAATAGATAATTCATCTATTGCCAATAAAACAGAACAATGGCAAAAAAATGTATATGGTGGCCGTGAATTATATCTCAAAAAACATGGACATTACCCGAACCAGCCACCGTACACAACTAAAGAAGAAGTGATCAATACAATCAAACAAATTAAAAATAATTATGGTCAAAAATAGCTGCATTTTTTATCTCGTCAACGATAACCAGATTCATATAAAGAGGCTATATGATAGTCTAGAGTGTCTACAAAAAAACTTTTTAGCGGAGTTTCCATATCCCGTCGTTATTGGTCATGAAGGTATCTCACAAAATATTATAGAAGGTATTAAGCAAAGACTTGACGTGCAGGTTGTTTTCTATAAAATTAATTTTAAAATACCAGATTACTCACAAGAAATTTTAAATCAAATACCTGAACGTTTTAAAGGACACTGGGATGAAAATGCTTTCTTTTCTATTGGATATAGACATATGTGCCGCTACTTTTCTGGTGAAATTTATAAGGAGACTTTTTTTGAAAAAGTAAAGTATCTACTCCGTTTAGATTGTGATTCATATTTTACTAGTAAAGTTTCATATGATATCTTTCAGCGCATGGAAGATAACAAAGCTGTATACGGCACTGTAGGTAGAGACACGGATATGGAATACGTCGTCGAAGGCTTCAGTGATGCCTGTGAAGAGTTCTTTAAGAATAGTCCCGAGCAGTTAATTGAACCGACTGACATGTATCAGACACATTTCGACCTTACAGATGTTCAGTGGGTAAAAGATAGTGAGTATATGAAATTTTACGAATATATTGATAAAACAGGCAACATTTATATTAAACGATGGGGCGATGCGGTAATTAAATTTCAAGGCATGTCTCATGTAACTCCCAGTAGAATTCACTTGTTTAGTGATCTACCATATAAACACGGAGGCGATTTATGAAAATAGCAATATTAGTACCATCAAGAGAAAGAATGAATAGAAGGCTTACCCTTCTGACATCAATTATTACAACTGTCAGCGATATCAATAACGTCAATATATACTTTGGTGTTGATATGGATGACCCGACTCGTGAATTAATTTATAAAGTTTCAAAAGCTATTCCTTGTGTTAAGATCGTCGATATTGATAATAAGGGTGAGTTTATTGGTCTCGGAAAGATGTGGAATATTTGTACTGATAACTCCACAGAACAAATTATTTCTATGATTGGTGATGATATGGTATTTCGAACACCTAACTGGGATCTTGAAATTATTAAAGAATTTACAGAAAACTGCCCTGAAGATAAAATTAAGGCTATTCACTGTAATGATGACTGTCATGGGGCAAAGCTTGCAGTAAATCTTTTTTGCCATAGAAAATATGCTGAAATTCTCGGTCGTTTTATGCGCGAAGAATTTAAGATCAACTGGGTTGATCAATGGATGCATCAAGTTTTTAGCGCCTTCGGTCGACTATCTTACCGTGGTGATATTATGATCGAACACCGTCATTGGGTACTCGGTAAAGATAAACGCGATAAAACAGCTGAGAGAATGGCTGTAGCAGACGTTAATAAAATTAGCGATAAACTTTGGTTTGACTTAGTAGATGAGCGTATCAAGGATGTTTGGAAGCTAGAGGATTATTTAAAGATGAAGGCTGACTGGTCTACAGTTGATGTCGAGCAAGCAACCCTAATTTATCAAAGATAAACATTACTATGGGCGAGATAAATGAAAGCGATGAGTTCGGTAAAGTGATTATAGATGTTGTTAGACGATATAATCTGCAGAAGGTACTTGAAATCGGGTCCTGGGACGGTACCGGGTCAACACAATGCTTTATAAAAGGTATGTCTGTCCTCGCAAGTCCTGATCTTACCTGTGTTGAAGTAAAAAGAGATAGATATGAAAAATTAGTTACAAATACACAAGCATATTCATGGGTAAAGTGTGTCAATCAGACGACTATTTCACTTAAAGCACTAATTGACAAAGATTTTGAATCTCTTTGGAATAGTACCTACTGTTGTATAAACAGCGATAAACCGACAGTAAGAGAATGGTTTGACCATGATATAGAGGAAATAACCAAGTATAACTACGGGTTTCTTGAAACAGATCAACGTTTTTATGACGGTGTATTAATTGATGGGGGTGAGTTTTTTGGTTACAGTGAATATAAATTGGTGAAAGACAGAACTAATGTTTTATTTTTAGATGATTACTATAGCGCGTTTAAAAATAATCAATCTGCCCGAGAGCTCACAAAAGACCCTGAATGGGAAGTAGTTGCAGGTAATAGATATTGCCGTAACGGCTATGCTGTTTTTAAGCGTAGAAATTTTAAATGAATAAGAAAGTAGTAGTCTGTGCAGCTGTAAGAAATATTCAGGACACAATTAAGCCTGTATTTGATAATATTAATCGACTATCAGGTATATTCGAGGATGTGAGATGTATTCTCGTTGAATCAGACAGTTACGACAATACTCTTGCTTCCATTAAGCATTATAAACCATATCTTAATTGTACGCTTGATGTTTATAGTTTTGGAAACATGGAACGTGTAGTTCCTAACAGAATGCAACGCATATGTAGAGCTAGAAATTATTATCTAGATATCGTGCAGCAGGAGTACAGTGATTACGACTACCTATTAGTTATTGACTTTAATGAGACAAATATCGAGCCTTACGATCTCGATCTTATAAAAAGTAATTTTGAATTATCCGTTGATTGGGATATGGTGTGTGCAAATCAAGAACTACTTTATTACGACCTTTATGCTCTAAGACATCAAGAATGGATGCCATTTAACTGCTGGAACGCTATAGGCAATAGACCATCTTTTATGTCCTACGAGACTGCGCATAACATATATGTAAAGTCGAGATTTTTAAACATTAAGAAAACGCATCCACCGATAAAGGTAATGTCTGCCTTCGGTGGGTCAGCGTTTATAAAAATTAGTAGTATCGGTCAAGCGCGACATAGAGCTGTTGACGATGGTAATGAAGAGGAGTGTGAGTGGGTATCTTTTTGCAAAGCTTTGCAGAATGTGTACATTAATCCAATGTTTATAAATATGCGTCGTCAAAGTCGACATGCAATGATTGCAAATACAAAATAATATGAAACGCGTTGCCTTTACTATTATCTTTAACGGAATTAAACACCTACAGCATAACAATTATTATAATAAGTTAAGCTCTTGCGTAGATCTTTGGGTAATAATAGAAGGTTTATCTCTACCCAACGGCTCAACCTCATGGTGTAAAGAAATAGACGATGATTTCCACAATAACTTTTTATCAAGAGATGGAACGACAGAATTTCTAAACAAAAACCGTAAAGAAAATGTAATCGTTATAAGACCTGAGAATAGACCGTGGCTGAGTAAAGATGAACAGGTAAATGCAGGTATAAGATGTATAAAAGAAAGATACACAGAAGCGATGCTATGGCAGATAGATATCGATGAACAATGGACAGAAGAGAGTATGTCATCTGCAGAAAATGAACTTATAAAACATAATGGTAAAACAGGTTGTTTTAGATGTGACTATTTTGTCGGTCCTAATCAACAAGTGTTCGGTGAATGGGGTGAAAATACACGTGACCCCTATAGAAGATTGTGGCACTGGCAGAGCGAGGATTTTGAGACACATGAACCACCAAAGCTTCAAGGTAATAATGGTCCGAGATTTCTACTTCCACAGCGCTTTAAACACTATTCATACTATTTTGAAGAAGATGTAATTTTTAAAGAACGGTATTATTCTTCATATGAAGGTTTGCATAGACGGTGGCTCGATGTACAAAAAAACACCGGTACTTTACCTGTAAGAAGTCTTTTGGGTGATAATGTCTGGTGGAGTAATACAAATACTATTATACAATATACGGGTCATGCTTGTTGATGGTAATAATTTTATATCACACTTTCTTAAAAATAAGAAACCCTTTGCTGCTGGAAAAATCGGTGTCACGGAACTAAACTTATTGTACTGCTACGAAAACCTTAAAAATGGTGGTCAGCTCTTACCTCATCTTAAACACGAGGTAGAAAATATTGCCGGTCTATATCCGTACAACGAGACGACGGTTGCAACCTTTGCAGAGATGTTTTTATCTCTCTTACCAAATATTGATCTTATTCCGGTATGGAATCGAGTTATACCAACGTTTGAGAAACATATTCTTGATACATATTGCAAGAACAGTTACAGGACAACACTTGCGCAGCTTGAACCATATTTTGATGATAGACCATGGACAAACTACCTTCAAGGTAAGAAAGTGTTAGTGTTTAGTCCGTTTGCTAATTCTATTGAGAGAAACTATAAGCATCTTGATAAAATATGGAATAAAAAAATAACCAATAACTTTGAGTTAGAAGTCGTAAAGTATCCGTTTGCTATACCTATTAGCACAAAACCATCTCATGTGACCTCTGATAGTATATACAAGAAATATCTAGATATTTTACATGAAAAAGTATTTGATGTCGGTATATTCGGAACAGGATATACTTCCTTACTATATACACTTGAGTGTAAGAAGATGGGTAGAGCTGGTATACATCTAGGTGGATCAACTCAAATTTTATTCGGTATAAAAGGGCAGCGATGGAAAGAAATCGATAGGTTTAATACTGTGTTCAATGAACATTGGACTGAACCAGTGGAAGAAGAAAGACCGTCGAAGCTAACATTAGTCGAAGGAGGATGTTACTGGTGAGTATTTTCGTAGAGTACGATCAATGGAGTAGGATGGGAAATAGAATGTTTCAATATGCTCTTGGTTATATACTATCACAAGAAAAAAAAACTGTACTATATGCAGATGGTATACCGAATTTTGACATATCCTCGACAAGAAGCGGAATGACACCAAAAGACCCAATCTACACAAAAAGCCACGGTAACAATTATTTAAAATACAATGAACTACTCAATACCGAAAGAGATATTGTTGTAAATTCGTACGTACAGCGAGCACAATATTATATACCGTATAGAGATATGTTAAAAGCAATCCTCGGTGTAAAAAATGAACCATGTATCAATTGTGATAGACTTGTAGTGCATATCCGCGAAACTGATTATACCCAAATCAACTGCTTCCTTGGCTATGAATATTATCACAACCTCATTAAAGAATCAGGATACAGTGATATAATTATTGTAACAGATAATTCAAAGTGCGATACTGTACAGCGGTTAATGGGTGATGGTTGTACTTTAAATACATGTGGTTACGTTGATAAATTTGAACACATATGTGATAATAGGGCGATGATGGATTTTATGACACTTTTAAAGAGTGAGAATATTGCATTATCACAATCATCATTCTCTTGGTGGGCTGCCTTTCTCGGTCAACATGAAAAGATAATTTTTCCTTATACAGAACAGAAGTCTATGTGGCCATTGAATCCTGGTAAAGATGATATAAACTTATATTTTGACTTCGGATCGTCACAAAAATTTATAAAATGAACGCAAAGAAATTTTCAGACTTAATGCTGCATAGCGGTGGATATAAGGGCAGAACAAAAATTGAAAATTGGAATATTCTAGAAGACCTATATAACCACATACAATTGTATACACAAAAGGAGCAGCGTATACCTAAGATAATACATCAAATATGGCTCGGTAGCGAAGTACCGACGTCGTTAAGACAACATATGGACTCAATTCAGCGGGTGAATCTCGACTACAAATATATATTATGGACAGATTTGGAGGCTGATAAGTTCGATTTTAAAAATAAAGACTTATATAATAACTGCAAAAATTACGGTCAAAAATCTGATATATTGCGATACGCTATACTTAACGAGTTTGGTGGTGTATATCTTGATACGGATTTCGTAGGATGTAAGTCTTTTGATGAGTTACTGAATCTTGATTTTTTTACTGGCGTTTCTTATGATAAAGAACCGACCATGTTTAATGGGTTGATAGGATCCACGCCAGGTAACGCTATTATAACAGCGCTGAATGATATAAAAGAAGTAAGAGATGGTGACGGAATGGAAGTTATAAAAAGTACAGGACCGTGGTATCTTACAGATGTTGTATATAATAATATTATGAACGTAGAAAGAATTGCAGTAATGCCCTTAGAATATTTTTACCCGTATCCAAATTTTAATCATGATAAGGTACTCGGCGACGATTACACAAAATACATCACCGAAAAAACTATTTGTGTACACCTATGGCACTCACGATGGAACTAAGTCAATTTATCTCTGGCGAGCGGTTCCAGGCACTTGCAGATATAAGTTTTATACCACTGGGCAGCGGTAACGGTGAGAGCGAGTGCAGCTTTGTACAAGAGCAGCAACGCAATAACAATTATAGTGTATTTTACTATGATAATAATACAATAGCATTACCTGATTTAGAAGATGTTAAGACTATTTTTGTAAACACATGGACACTTGATAAATTTTTTAGTATTATTTTTCCTTTATTATTAGGTAAATACACATTTATATCTCATAACTCAGATCTTGGATTTGAAGAAAAACATGCATCGTTTTTAGACAGCGAAAAAGTGATAAAGTGGTTTAGTCAAAACGCGTATATTGAACACAGTAAATTAATTTCTCTACCAATCGGCCTAGGTAATCAACAATACCCGCACGGTAATATCGCGTTAATAAAACATATAATCGACAAAAATTTAAGTAAAGAGCTTCTTGTGTTTAAAAATTTTGACTGTAATACAAATTACGGTGAACGGAATAATATTAATCAAATCACTACAAGAAACAATATACACATGTGGCCTCATCACAGTCAAGAAGAGTATTTTATGAGACTTGCACAAAGTGCATTTGTTATTAGTCCTCCAGGTAATGGGGTCGATTGCCACCGCATATGGGAGAGTCTTTATTTTAAAACAATACCTATTGTAAGGAATCATCCATGCTTTAATCAGTATAGGGAACTTCCAATTCTATTTATAGATGATTGGAATGACGTAACAGAAGATTTTCTGCGTGTGAAATTAAAGAAATTTAAAGACAAACCGATACAACAGTTGTACCTAGATTACTGGAAAAATCTAATATATAATATAACCATATGAACTCAAACTTCATGACGAATTGGGTTAGAGATAACTTAACCAAGCAGTCTATTATTGTAGAAGCAGGAATGTATGATGGAATTGATACCTGTATATTCGCAGATATAGCGACAGAGGGTAAGGTATATGGTTTCGAGCCAGTACCGGAGTGCTTTGCTTTATGTAAGCAATTAATTGGTGATAGATCAAATGTTGAAATTACCGAAGCTGCGCTAGCAGATAAAACAGGAACAAGTAATATTCATATAAGTGATCGTTTCGGTAAGCATTGGGCATCAGCATCTCTTTTAGCTCCAAAAAAACATCTAGATGCATATACAGATATTACATTTAAGACACAAATCGAAATACCTACTATTAATCTTGATGAATGGTATAATGAAAAGCAAATTGGGATCATTGATCTTTTATGGCTTGACACTCAAGGATTTGAATATTATATTCTCAAAAATGCACCGAGGGCGCTTTCAAATACGAGATATTTATATACAGAGGTTGCATATGTTGAAACGTATGCAGACTGTAAATTATATAATGAATACAGGGAGTTTTTAGAAAAATCGGGATTTGTGGTTATTAATGAGGAAAAAGAAATGTACGAAGGCAATATGCTACTTAAAAATATCAATTTAAATTAAAAAACTATGTTAGTACTCTCCCATGATAAAATTATTGAGTTGTATGAGCAATTCGTTAAAGCAAATTACAACACTGACTTTACTGAAAGATATAACCCTTTACCGGTCCATAAAAATAATAAAAAATGGAGATGGGAAGGTAAGGATTTTCCACGTGTCATATCGCTCTTAGAGTTTGAGAGATATATTAACAAATATAATTTTCAAATTAATGATCTGTTAATTTTTAATGGTGAGGATGATCCTGAGATTGAATACCTTGATGACAGAATCAAGACACTTCATAATTTTGATTATATGTCGGATACAGTAAATTATGATTTACACCAATTAAAGCTCCCACGTACAGATTATGATTTTGTTTGCCTGCACCAAACGCTCGAACATATCTATAACCCATATCAATGTCTAACTAATATACGAAACCATATGAAAGAAGGCGGGTACCTCTATATTAATGTACCAGCGTGTAACGCACCACATAGCGAGCCATTTCACCACTTTACGGGATTTACACCTATGGGTCTCGTTGCAGTATCATATCAAGCTGGCTTCAAGGTATGTGAGGCTGGTCAATGGGGCAATACAGAATACCTCGTTAAATTATGGACGCGTAACCCGGGGTGGTCAGATTATAGCCAGTTAGCTAACCCTGGTATAAATGAAATACATAATCCTGTTATAACCTGGGTTCTTTTACAAAAATAAAAATATGTACGGTCTTTTATGTGTTGATGATATTTCTGTAGTGGGTCACAGCTTGTTTAATAACTTTAGATTGGCTCTATATAATTTCTTTGATAAAAATAACATTAAAGATGTTAATAATGTAACTGATCTTCATAATGTAACACATTTAATTATTGTAGATGAGCATCACATCCCTTGTGTAAATATATGGAAGAACGATATCTTTATAAATGAATTAAATACACGAAATATTAAAACGGTTGTGTTTAATTTTGAAAAGATATTTAGCTCGAGTTTTCCTTGGAATGCCGATCATCAGCGAAAGCTCGAAACAATTAGAAATCTTGTACAGTTTGTAAGTGACATCGATGATGCTACAATACTAAACCAAACAACGATAAATAAGCAGTATCTATCAAGGGATACTTGTTTAGGTGTAAGTGAAATTAAAAAAATCGATAGAATACTGTTCATCGGTCAGTTAAATGAATACTATCCTACGAGACGTCAGCTGTTAGATAGTGCTAGTAGATCAGGACTACCTGTCGATATCATTATTACAGATCGTAAGCTTTCATATAATGAATTTTTATTAAAACTAAATCAGTATAAATTTATTTTAAATCCTCTTGGTACAGGTAAATTTTTAAACTTACGCTTTTACGAGGCTTTAAAGCTTAGCTGTATACCGATACAACAAATAACTCCAGAGATGGTTTCTTGGTATCCTGAGCTAACTCAATCAATCAACTTTATTGATTTTAGCGAAATTACAGAAGATACATTGTCACGTCAAGTCACCCGCGATGAATTCTATCTAGAAGATTATTTTTCTATGATAGACTTGAATCAATATTTTAAATATTGATTATTAAAGCGTATACTATATAATGACCATATGATTATTAATGTACCTATCTACGACGGTGATCTTATTCACACCCGCTTTGCTTACAAGCATTTCCGTAAAAATACTCTCCCTATTGGTAATATTGTAGCCTTTAGGGCACCTATGAAGGTTGAGGCGGAAGGCATGATCGATCATGAGGATCTTATCAGTGCAGATTACATCTATAGTGACGATGCTATTAATTTTTGTTGGGAGATCCCGAACCTGTGCCCGTTCGGTGCTGTTGCATTTCAGCGCCTATTAAACACACAGATAGCAAATATTCTTAGTAGTAAATATCTAAACACACCGATTGAGGTTGATGGTGATGACCTTATGGTACATAAGGAACACAACCAAGGCGGCGTAACTCAAATGACAGGTAAATGTAGTGTTAGTATTACCTATTCAAAGAATAATGTCGCTCTCGGTCATACCGGTATTAATATAACTGCTGGTAAGAAAGCGCCGGCTTTTGCCTTTTCTACTAACCTGACTGACGAACAGGCGACTAATTTTATGCAGGATGTTATTAACCTGTTTTATGCAATGAATGATGATATTTTTATTCAAACTAGTAAGCTCACCGTTGCCTGAGCAGGTTTAATGTAAAATGGTAATATTTGATTTTATTACAAGCGTCCTCTTTACAAAGGAAAAAAATTGCTTACAGACGGTTGATCAAGAGAAAGATTTTTCACCATACATGCTTAATAGGTGGGTAAGTATGTATTCACCGTCTGTAGCTGTTTTCAGTAATATATTAAACAGGTATTTAACTGTCTTTGAGAATAAGACAGATTTATATAACCTGTTTATAGGTGTATTGCCGCATGTTATGTCGAAAAGAATAGCATACATAAAGAAGATAAAGCAAGAGAAGGTGGAAGAAAACTTAGATATTAAACTCATAGCAAATAATTTGGAATTATCTGAACGAGAAATAAACCAATACATTGCATTTATAGCATCAGAAGATAATTAAACGTATATGGTTGCAGATATTGACATGCTTGGTCCTCTTCCGAAAAGTCTAATTGACTTTTCTTCACTCCCTAAAAATTCATTTAATTCTGTTTTTTATGGTTATAACTTAAAGCAAGTTTTAGATGATATACTTCTCTGTACATTTGTTGATGAAACAGAAGACGGTACAAGTATTATCCGAAACGGGTTACATGTACCTGTTAATACAGATACCAAAGCATGGCGTATCGGTGAAGTTATCTTAGCAGGACCAAATGTCAAATACGCAAAGGTGGGTGATTTTGTTTGCTTCCCGAATAATCTCGGTGTACCGGTTTCAAATTTAGATATTGAAAATTACGGCACTCTAAAGAAAGGTATATTTTTAAATGAGCAGCGTATTTTTGGTATCTGCTCAACAAGAACAAACGATAATGAAAGTGTCGCTGCCCACATTAAAAAGTCTTCTACTAAGCAACGTCGCAGAGATTAAGTTTAACAGGAGACGTTTAAAGCCTGGTGCACCGTTAACCAGGCGCATGCTTTGCACAAACTCACTTGAATTGCTTAATAGTACTGAAGGTAGATTAGCGTTGAATTATAAGAGAGCAATTAATATGCCAAAGTTTAATCCTAATTTAAAGGACCTTATTATAACATGGGATATCTTTATGCAAGACTATCGATGCATTAATATGGTGGCATGCGATTTAATTCAAGTTATACCTGCTAATAAAACATTCTGGAAATATTTCAATGAAAAGCTAGCTGGACTATCTGCACCACAAAAAATAAATTTCATGAACACATGACATCCGTTGACGAAATCGAACAGCATATAAAACCGTTTCTGCTCCGAACAGTAGAATTTTCGCTTGACGGTAGACAACTAAAGCAGGGTAAGCTTCAACTCTTTTGCGTAAAAGACTTCTTTTGCGTCTTTACACTTATCAATCAAGATAAAAATAATAAAAAAATAATTTACGAGTTACCGTACCCTTTTAATATAAAAAACACAGGTAATAGCTTAGAACTTGATTATACAATTGAATCGTTTTGCATGTCAAACAAAGCCATAAAAGAGTGTGTAACGGCAATTAGATATCAAAAGATATCTAAACTTTTTAACAAAAAACTTATTGTTAATGCTATTGATTGAGATTATAATGTATTTGTGACGTCAAATCTCATCTCTCAATTCCCACTAGATTATACACCGAGTAGACAGCAGATCGATATTATATCGAGAATAGAAAAAGCCTTCTTAAATAAGAAAAAGTTCGTAATTTGCTGTGCACCAACAGGATCAGGTAAGAGTTTTATATCACGTACAATAGGAAATTGTTCGAAAGAGCCGAGCTCAGAGTTTAATCAACTAATTAGTAGCTATGACGCGTATAAGATGGATTTTGACGGTAATTATAGTTACGAGCAAGAATGTAATAATGAACCACCATCCGGCACTTTTGCTTTAACAATTTCAAAATCTCTTCAAGATCAGTATCACGAGCTATTCACAGAAGCGGATATATTGAAAGGGAAAACAAATTATGTTTGTGATGTAGATAAAAACTTTGATGTAGAGCTAGCACCTTGCACGTTTGCAACCTCGCTTAGAGATCAATGCTGGGAGGCTAATAGATGCCCCTACTATACAGCAAGAAACAACGCTCTATTATCACCGTTCTCTGTACTCAACTATAAAATGTTTCTCGCACTACCAGGTCATGTAAAGAGAAAGAATTTTATTGTCTGTGATGAAGCATCGGAGCTAGAGGACGAGTTAATACGTCAATTTTCCGCTGAAATATCATACGAAAAATTAACACATTACAATATACCGCATACCACACTTGTTACAGATAGTAAGGAACGAGCTTTGATCTGGCTAAATGATTTGCTTGATCCTATTTCTACAGAAATATCTAGATTTGCTGACAAGGCATCAAATAAGAGTAAAAATCTTTTTACACAATCCGAAAAAATAAAATACCAGTTCCTTAAAAATCTACATCGATCCCTTAGTGTTATTGCTACCCATTGGAATGAATGTGATTATGTTGTAGATATAGATTCTAAGAGAGTCATTTTAACCCCACTTAAAGCAAATACATTATCGAAGTATATCTTTGATTATGGCGATAAAATCGTATTGCTTTCTGCTACAATTATTGACCATAAGCATTTTGCACAATCACTCGGTATAAAAGATTATGAATACATTGAAGTCGAGAGTGTGTTCGATTCAAGCAAGTCGCCTATTTATATCTCAAGCAAATACAAGCCTAATTATAAAAATCTCAAAAACGTACTACCCGGTATTTGTGAACAGATAAAGTTGATTATGAACCATCATCATAGCGAAAAAGGTATCATACATACACACTCAAATGACATTACATCCTTTGTTAAGGACAGGCTTTCATCAACTGGTAGACTTCTGTGCCGTGATACGAATAACACAAATGAAGATATTCTTAAATTACATAGCGAGACAAATGACCCTACGGTCTTAGCCTCACCGTCTCTTGTTTACGGTATCGATCTCAAGGACAGTTTAGCGAGATTTCAAATTATCGTCAAGCTACCGTTCTTACCACTTTCATCAAAGCGTATTAAAAAATTATTTGAGCTCGATAAGGAGTGGTATGAAAATAAGATGCTTAACGCTATAGTACAGGCATCAGGAAGAGCTACGAGAGGTATAAATGATTATTCTACAACATATATTCTCGACGGAAATTTTATTAATGTTGTACATCGCGCTAAAAACAAATTACCAAAACATTTTATTGAGCGCATTCATTAATTAAATAATTTAGTTAAAGAGGAGAAAGTGTTATAAAAGCAGAAACGTTCCATTTTGAAATTAAGGATCTTATAACGCAGTTTATAACTGCGTTTGATAATATTGTTATTAAGCGATATAACAATCAACGTGTACCGCAGAGTAAAGTACAGGTTAGGTACGTGTATTCACCAAAACAACGTGTGTTATATGATCTGGTAAACTATGCGCAGAATATAACCTTGCCTGTTGTATCTGTTAGTATAGCTAGCATTAGCCGTGATGAAAGTCGTGTCTTTAATAAAATTAACGGATTTTATATTAGCAATGGTAAAAGCGATATAGATAAAACTCAAACGACAACACATTACCGTAGCCCTGTCCCTGTTAATATTACCGTAAACATGTCAATCTTAACAAAATTTCAGAGTGACATGGATCAAATTCTTTCAAATTTCATCCCATATAATAACCCATATATTATACTTTCATGGAAAGTACCTGAAGATTTATCTATGTCAGGGTTTGCTGTACCGCAGGAAATTCGGAGTGAAGTTCTTTGGAGCGGTAGCGTCAACATGTCATACCCTACAGATATTGCAGCTACTGATAAATACAAAATCACCGGTGATACTTCATTTACTATAAAAGGATGGCTGTTTCCAGCAGAGCGTGACCCTGTCGGTAATATTTTTTATATTAAAGAAAATTTCTATAATACACAATTGATAACATCGGTAGCAGAATTAACAGCAGCTGAGTTTAGTTACCCGAGTAATACAAATCTTACTACAGAGGTCGAAAGTATATCATCGTATGGTTACCCTCAAATCACGAACTCTACCACATTTACTACATCAAATGCGTTAACTGATACGTATTTATAATGGTATTATGCTAAATACTAATTAAGTAACTGTGATATATTATGGTTGATTCAAATAGAGAAAGTACGTTCGGCAGAGGGTTGATGAAATACGTTTCATCAAAACTGCCCTACCAGTCGTATGATGTTAACGATAAAATTAACAGTTTAAATCCAAAATATGAACTTTTCTTCAACCGTGGATCTGATAGAGTTGGTGCACTAACGAGACAATCTGTCTCATCATCTATATCTTTCTCTGATGATCAGTATGCGAGCATATTACAGAACAAGGATTATCATGACTTCATGTACGCAAACATCCAGCCTGACAAGGGTAGGAGGCTTTCAGATTACCGCGTCATGGCTGCGTATTCAGAAGTTGCAGATGCATTGGATGAGATTTGCGATGAGTTTATAAACAAAGACGATAATGGTGAAATCGCAAAACTTAATTTTATTGATGCAGGTTTATCTGATTCGCAAAAAAATACGATAAAAAAAGAATTTCAAAAATATATTGGGTATTTTGATTTAGAGCATAAGGGATGGGAGTACATACGACAACTTCTTGTTGATGCAGAAATTTTTTGGGAACATATAATACACAAGAAATATCCCAAAGAAGGTATTTTAGGAGTTGTATCTATACCTTCTGATGTGATAGATCCTGTATATGAAAATGTACAGAATATGATTGTAAAAGGGTTTTTGTTACGTAAGCCCATTTACGATCCGAAGAATCCCGGTAAGATAGCTCGTACGGAGCTTATACCGATGGATATTAATCAGGTAACGTATATAAATTCCGGTATATGGAACGAGAATAAAAACATACGCCTACCGTTTATAGAAAATGCACGTAGAGCGTATAGACAATTGAGCTTAATTGAAGATGCGATAGTTATATATCGTCTTGTACGTGCACCGGAGAGATTAGTGTTTAACGTCGATGTCGGTAATATGGCCCCACCAAAAGCTGAGGCATATCTACGCAAGCTAATGACAAACTACTGGTCAAAGCGAACTTATGATGCTGACCAGGGAGCTACAGTACAAAAATTTAACCCACAATCCATGTTGGATAGCTTCTGGTTTGCAAAGAGAGCAGGCTCAGAGGGTACATCTGTAACTCAACTTGCTGGTGGTGCGAATCTCGGTGAATTAACAGATTTACTTTATTTTGTCAAGAAGCTATATAAATCCCTCAAAGTACCATCAACCCGTTTAAACCCCGATGATCCATATAAAGACGGGGCTGATATCTTACGAGAAGAGTTAAAATTTGCTCGCTTCGTAATTCGTCAACAGCAAAGATTTGCTTCTGGTTTAAAGAATGGGTTCATAACACATCTCAAGCTTAAAGGCATTTATGAAGAGATGCGTTTAAGGGATACACATCTCGATATTACTTTTAATGTACCAACGAATTTTTACGAATTAAGAGAGAATCAAAAATTCCAACTTAAAGCTGAAAACTTTAATAATATTACACAAAGTGACTTTGTATCAAAAACATACGCACAAAAACGATACCTCGGCTGGTCAGACTCTGATATTATGGCTAATAGAGAGTTCCTTAGAAAGGATAGAGAGCTTATGTGGGAGCTTGATCAAATCACAAACAGTGGACCTGATTGGCGTGAAGCAGGTGATTTAACAGGCGGTGCTGCAGGCGGTGAAGGTGTAGGCGGTAGCACGCCTGCTGGTACACCGCCAGCCTTTGGACCCGCTCCTAC
>B570J29032_109959601_pt1 | contig 37490 bp, 34 predicted proteins | sample LakMenEpi16Nov12_FD_29032 | JGI IMG/M metagenome (IMG submission 29032) | reverse complement strand
GGCTCCGATTTAGTGTTTGTTAGCGTTTCTTACTATACTTGTAAGCTTGAAACGCATACAAACACTTACATCGCAGACAGTTGGGTGCAGTCAATTGTCTGTTTAGGGTTTAACTCAATCTCGTCATCGTTTAGCCCGGCTTAATAACGATTGTTAAAAAAGAACTTTTGCAAAGCCCATGTCAACTAATGTACTATTCGCACATGGTCAGCACAATGTATTGGGATGCTGAATTAGCCGCGGTTGTTATTGTTAGAATTAATAGCTTATTAAATTGTACGATACAATCGACACATAAAGCGTCCTCGTTTTTGATATGCCTATATGGTGATGGAGTATATTCATAATTATTTAGACGGTTTGTTTGTCTATAAAGTAAACCTTAACTGTCCAAATACAGATTAACTAAATTATTCACAGGAAAAATCAAATGAATAATCAAATGAATAATATTATGCATTAGCCCGTTTAACAAATTACGAAACTCTTGATGTATTTGGCTTGTAGCGATTTTTGGTGATCATCAAATCCTAATACATAGCATTGGGAAATTATAGATATAAAGTGTTATTTTAAAAGAAGTTAAGTAAATAAAACGGAGACCTTTTTCCTAATGCTATAATCTGGATTTGTTGAATGTTAATAAATATATATGAATGGGAGGGACTTCTAGCTCATTAATTAAAAAACCCCGACTAAAAAGCCGGGGTTTTTTATTTTAAAACAACTTGAATAAATTATTCTTTTATAATTTTAACGGTTTTGATTTTACCGTTTGCAGTAGCTTTTATAAAATAAATTCCATTAACATTGTTGCCTAAATTTAATTCATAGTTACCGGCATTAATTTTATCAGTTAAAATAACGCGTCCTAAAACATCAGTTACTTCAATTGTTGTCAGACCGAGCGGAGTTGAAGTCTCTAATTGTACATTAAAGATACCTTTACTTGGGTTTGGATACACATTTAAGTTAGAAGTTAAAGTTGAGAAGTTAGAATATAGACCGGTGCAGGTTGAAACAGATTGAGAAATAATTGCATTAGCAGAACAACCGGCTGCATTTGTACCTGTAACCGTGTAACTGGTTGTAGTTGACGGTGTAACTGCAATAACAGATGTTGTTGCAGTTGTATTCCAAAAATAAGAATTCGCACCAGAAGCTGTTAAAGTTGCTGTGCTTCCAACACAAATAAAAGCTGTATTACTGCTTGCCGCAATTACTGGAGGAAGTGCATTAACGGTTACATTGGATACAACAGGGGTGCCAATGCAAGCACCGTTTGAACCTGTTACAGTATAGGCGGAAGTTGCTGTTGGACTTACAACAGCAGAACCACTGGAATAGGTGTAAGTTGTTGCGCCACTTGGGGTGATCGTAAACGAATTGCCTGAACAGATTGCACCGTTGTTAACTGAAATTGTTGGTATAGCATTTACAATTACATTTGAAATAGCAAAGCCTACACATCCTAATGTATTTGTCCCTGTAACTGTATAAGCAGCCGTTGAAGTTGGGCTTACTACCGCAGAACCACTTGAAAATGTATATGTTGAGGCTCCACTTGGCGTCATTGTAAATGAATTTCCTGAACAAATAGCCCCGCTGTTAACTGAAACGGAGGGGGCAGTATTAACTGTAACATTACTCACCGCCGCACCTATACAACCAACAGAATTTGTTCCTGTGACTGTATATGCACTTGTTGCAGTTGGACTAACTATAGCTGAACCACTACTGTATGTATACGTTAAGGCACCAGATGGCACAATCGTAAAACTTGTTCCATTACAGATACTACCATTATTTGCGACAACAGTTGGTGATGGCTGGGAACTTACTGTATAAGCGGTTAATGAATTTAAGCAACCTAAAGAAGTATACAGTTCAACTCTTGAAATAGAACCAGAGGTTTCAGACCATAGCTGTTGAGGAATTGTTGAAGACAAAGGAAATTGCATGCCCAGTCTATTTAATGTTACGGCATAGCTTCCCAAAGTTTGCGCAGAAGGCCCGGTTGCATAAGAATTAATCCCTGCTCTATCGCCTAATACCCCTATTACATCTCCAGCATAAACAGGAATATTAACAGATATAATTCCTGTACCAGAGGTATTATTTTGAGTTAAATATAGAATATCAAAAGAATTAGTGGTAGTTGAAAATAAAGGCGGAGGAACATTTCCTTGAAATTTCACGATAGCAATATTTGAATTTCCAGAACTAGCATCAGTTGGTACTCTTACTCCTGTGATTATAAAAGAAGCTGGCGCTGTAAAATAATAACCACGTATATTCCCTGAGAAAGTGCTTGATTGCGGGGGCATTGTTAAGGAGGCTGTTGCTGTTGAAGTAAGTTGCGCCGCATAAAAAACAGTGCTTGAGGTTAAACTTGGTGTTGCAAATACGCTACCCGTTCCGATAGCATTGCCACCAAAAGAGTTACTATACCAACTTGTTTGAACAGTGCCTGAGCCACTAGCCGTTAATGTAGCCGTTAAAGGAAAGGTTGAACCACAACCTCCAGTTCCTGTTATTGTAGGTGTTGTTGGCACTGTACATTGACTAATTAGTTTTGATTGAAGTGTTGATACCAAAGCAATCACTGAAAATAATTTGTAAATTTTTGTCATAGAATAATTTTAAAATATTGGTGAAAGTAAATTATTTTGGTTGAATGGCAAAATTTTGGGATAGATTATTAACTAGCTGTTTAAACGGTAAGCAATTTTTTTGTTTAACCCAGACAATGCATTAGTCCGTTTAACAAATGCTGAAACCTTTGATATTACTGATTTATAGAGGTTTTCTTCCCCACCAAATCCTAATGCAATGTATTTGAAATTCATCAGATGTAACTAATGGAAAAACCAGTTAGTTAAGTCTAAAATTACGGAGACATTTTTTCTATTGCATAATTTGGGATAAAAAAGCCTGATGTTTTAAATCAGGCTTTAAATGGGTTAGAACTTTATTTTAGTTAGTTATTTTTTTAGGTGCTGTAGCACCTCCGGCTGGCTTTGGCTTAAAATATAAAAGTTGTTTAGCGTTGTTAGGATCCGCCTCTTTTACAAGTCCCCAGGTTTCATCGGCCTTGGCTTTGTCATTAATTGTTACATAGTAAGCGCCAAGATATTCTAAGGCTTCAATGTAATCACGTTTGTAACCACCTGTTTTTTCTTCAGGTTTTAGCATGGATACAACCTTTTCGTAATGTGGTTTGGCTAAACCATCTTTTTCTTTCTTCAATAAGATTTCAACCAAAGAATTAGTTCTTCCTTTCCAGGTATAAGCAGTTGGCCAGGTTGGGTTTTTTCTCACTAAGCCGTTAAAAGCAGTATCAGCTTTAATTAATAGAGGTAAAGCTTCCGTTTCTTTAGCCGATTTTACTTTTGCATCTTTTGTTGTTACAGCTTCGTTAAAAAGCGGTAAAGCTTTGTTGTAATAGGCTCTTCCGGCATTAAAGAAATCGTTGTTGTTTAAAGTGTTGGCATCTAATGCAGTTTTCTTTTCAACGGTTGAAATAACATTGTCATATTTTTTTGACTTGTAATAAATACCTGCAATTTCACTGTAAAGGTCTTTAGCGGCAGCGGGATCTTGTTTAATGGCATTTTCTAGTTCAACAACACCTAAAGAGTCTTTTCCGGTTTTTACGTAGAGTAAACCTTTGTACTTGTAATCTTCTGTGATATACTTAAAGTTAGGCCCTGCTGCTTTAAAGAAGTCGTTTAAGGCTTTCATGCCTTTGTTGTATGCTTCTTTATCTGTTTTGTCACCCATTTCATAGTAACTGTAACCGGCAAGACGCTCTAAATAAAGATTATTAAAGTTAGTTTTTTTAAGATTTTCGTATTCCGTAACGGCCTCAGTGTATTGTTTGTTACGGTACAAGGCGCTAATAAAGCGATAACGCGCAAAATTACTATTGTTTAACTCCAAGTATTTTTTCCAGCTTTCAATTGATTTACCCGATTTTCCCGCTAAAAAGTAGAGTTCAGCAATTTCACGGTGAGCAGGTGCAAAGGAGTTATCAATGGTTAAAGCCTCGTTGTATTTGTCTAATGCTAATTGGTAGTTTCTGCCACGTTGATATAACTTTCCTTCGCGTAGTATACCTTTAGTGTTTTTTGGATTTAAAGCAGTTGCTGCTTTGTAAGCTTTAATAGCCGGTCCGCCATCAGCAGGCGTTTTTTCAAGCAACGCATCACCAAGTACGATATGACTTTCAGGATTTTTAGCATCAAGTTTAACCGCTAAGTTAGCTGCATTTAAAGCATCATCTGCACTTTTAGATTCGGTTTGTAACCAAGCTTCAGCAGTTCTGCGAGCTACTTCAGCATTTTTATTTTGACTTACACTAGCAGCTTTAAAGAACTGAGCTTTGGCATCATTTATATTATTTTTAAACAATAATACTTTACCTAAGCCAACATAGTTGAGGCCATTAGTGGCATTTAACTCACTGCCTTTTTTAAAATAAAATTCGGCTGAATCAATCAATTCTGCTCGTTTATCCAACAAACCGTTTCTAAAAAAGTTATCACCTAAAAAAAAGTAATTGTCACCTAAGGTTGGTTGTTTGCTGATTAAGGATCTAAAGTCTGCATCGGCAGCATCAAAAAGTTCGCTCTCTGATTTTTTTACTGCATCAGGAGTAGTTTGCGAAAATATAGCACTAGTTGCTAATACAAACGCTAAGGTATAAGTGGATTTATTCATTTTGTTGTTTAATGGTTAAAAATACTCTTTTTATAAAAATCAAAAGGCGTGCCCAAGTTATTTTTAATTAAAATTTTATGATATTTTAGTAAATACTAGTTTAATTTAACTTGAATACTTCGCTCTTGTTGTTTGGTTGGCATTAATCCCGCTTTTAAAAATATGTGTTGTCCTTTTGGTCCTGCAATAAATGTTTGAAAACCTTTGGCTAAAGAAAACTCAGCAGCTGTTTTATAAACATATATCTTGCGTATGTAAGGATATTGCTTTAATAAAAAACTACTTTGGTTAGGAAAGTAGGCTGTATCAGAACCTACTTTTTTGACAGGCATAAATTTTATTTTATTTGTATAATATCTGTTAAGCGTATCATCACTATCACTAAAACCGGCAAAGTCTATAAATGCAAGTGCATTAGGCGTTTTGGACACATATTCCAAAGCTTCATTGGTGTTGCTTAAGGTATTGCAATGCTTGGCAAACGCTTGATTTTTAATAATAGAGTCCTTAATGTAATGCAGTACGGAAGAATTATTTTTGTCAAACACAATCGTTAGTTTTAATTCCTTCCCAAGGCTGTCAATAATGGTATTGTCTTTGGTTAGCAGGTTTACTATTATTTCGTGACTTAACGATTTAATTGGTAAACTTTGGTTCGCCATTAATGCCATTCCATTAAGTGCAACAATACTTAAATCGGCCACTATTTTTTTTGATTTGAATGCTTTTTCCTCCTGAACATTTAATGGCCTAGATACTATAATTGCTTTGCAGCTATCATTTAATAAGGCTTGAATAGCCTGATCATCATTAACCTTATTTAAATAAATGTGTGCATTTGGGTAATTAGCTTCAAAAACTTCGGTTAGTTCAGTAACATGGGAATTTAAGCCTTCATCAAAGTATACGTTTAATTTACCGGAAGTGGGTGAATTTTCTTGAAAGTCATTTTTAAAATACTCTTTACATGAGCAGAGCGACAGTAGAAAAAGAACACAAAAAAAATTAGTTTTCCTTATCATTTTTTAAAGTTTTAATTTGAGCGTATAGCCTGAAGCCTCTGTAAGCAGAGTATGCAAACATTAAACAAATAAAAATGGTTCTCTTTCTTCCATACATGGAGTCCGACATTACATCAGTAAAAAGAAAGGCTGTACCAATGATAATAGTTGCAATGACCATGATAACGGCAAACCAAAAGGAAAGGGTTTGTTGAATTGATTTCATAAAGACGGTTTACAAAAAAAGCCACAGCTTAATCGTTGTGGCTTTTTTAAAGTGTAAAATATTAATTATTGAATTTTAAAACTAATCGGTAAATTGAAGTAGCATTTAACTGCTTTACCGGTCATTTTTGCTGCTTTCCAAGCCGGCATCGATTTAACAACGCGAATAGCTTCTTTGTCACAATCGCTACAACCTGGCACTCCTTTTAATACTTGAACATCACTAATGCTGCCAGATTCGTTAACAACAAATTTCAAAAAGCATTTCCCGCTAATACCCGCTTCTCTCGCCATGGCTGGGTATTGTAAATTTTTTTGTATGAATTTAGCCATCTCAGCAATTCCACCCGGGAATTCAGCATTTTCTTCTACAATAGTAAAAATTTCCGGCGCCGCTGGTTCTGTAGGTCCTGTAACTTCAGTTGGCGGAGCAACAATGTTGTTGTCACCTTCTTGATCTTTAGTTCCAACCTGTGTATCTTTTACATCTTCCTGCAATTTTTGGGGCTCTTCTTCAACAGCGTCATCTTTAATTACCGGTGGCGTAAATTTCATCATTTCAACCATTGGTGGTGGTGGTGGTGGTGGTGGCGGTGGTGGTTGTTCTTCAACCGGCGGCGGAGGTGTTAAGTCAATTTGCTCCACTTTAATTTGTTCAACCTGATCATCTGCTGCATCTGGTCTGTCAAAAATTAATTTAACACCATAGAGTAAAAAGGCAAAACCAATTACCCCGGCAATAATAAACATCACGCGTTGGTTGTAATTTTTACGCAATTCATAAGCACCATAACTTTGATTACGACCTTCAAAAACAACGTCATTACGACTGATATAGGTCTCGCCATTCCAGCCGGTACCTAAGTCGAGGAGAAGCATTGTAATTTGAATCAATGCAAATACCCCTAAAATTATTCCTAATACTACCATATTATTTGTTTTTATTGTCCAACTTTAGCAACGATCATATCAAACTCCGGCTTGATTAAATCTACCATTACATATTTTCCAACAGCATTGTAGTTTAATTCATCAATTACATCAATTACATTTTTGTAAGTTGCTTTATCGTCGGTTTTAATTAAATAGGTATAAGATTCCTTATCAGCTTTAACCTCTTTCACTTTCCTTTTATAAGTTGTATCTTCCAGTTGTTTTGCTTCGAATTGTTTTTTTAAGGCTAAAATTTTAGTGTGCATATCAGTACTGTTTTTCAATAAATAGGCACGTAAACTATTTTTAGCATCACGCGAAAAACTTAATTCTTCAAGCGTAGTTGCAGGATTTCCTTTGTCATCCGGCTTTTCTCTAAATTCACCTTCATAATAAAGGATTTTGTCTTCTTTAGTTAAAAGAAAAGTAACCCCCTTTTTAATTTTGGTTTGTTCTTCGGGAATAACCGTTGGGTCAGGAAATGTTAATTCCATGGATTTTGGCTTGCTAAATGTTGCCGTTAAAACGAAAAAGGTTAACAAAAGGAAAGCCAAGTCAACCATTGGTGTCATATCTATCCTGGTACTTTGCTTTTTGGCGCGTTTTTTACCGCCTTTGTGGCCTCCGCCGCCACTGTCTGCTATTTCTGCCATTTTTTAATTTTTTAGTGTTTAATTGGTTTACTTAAATTAAACTTGGTTAAACATTATTTAGTTGGTTCAATAACGGTACCTCCGCCTTCAAGCGAGGTAATTAAATTGAACTGAAAAATTTTTAAATCTGTAAAGGTTTTAACTACGTTTTTTACATAAATGTATTTGGTTTTAGCATCACATTTAATGGCATAACGCGGTTTTTCTGCTTTAAAATCTGCGCCTGAAGCGGCGGCCTCTTCTTTAGCCTGATTAAAAACTTTAACGGCCTCTCTGCCTCCAATCGCAATCCAATCCTTTAATTGGTTGTTAGGTGTTAAGGTATCCATTGGAACACCGGCAGGACCATTTTTATTAATTCCTTTAAAATTTTTACGTTCTTCGTCTTTCGCATCAATATATGCAGGTAAATCCTTCATGTCTACGCCAAAACTAGGAATGCCGCCAAACTTAGAAATTTGTTTTTCATTAAAACTAATTTTGTATTTGGTTGCCATTTCTTTTAAGGCGTTAACTTTTGCAGTGGTGTTAGAAATACCAAAATATACACGTCCGTTTGGATCAATGGTTACCAGAATGTGATTATCTGGTAAAGCAACATTTCCAATGGATGATGGCGGATCAACCGTTACCGGCTCAGCCATGCGAAAAGAAGCTGTCAACATAAAAAATGTTACCAATAAGAAAGCCAAATCTACCATTGGCGTCATGTCCAATGCAGGGGCTCCTCCTTTTGATGGTTTTTTTGACATAATTTCTTTTTTTATTTAGATGTATAAATTAAACAGATTCCATAATTCATTTAAAAATATTTTTAAATGAGTTAAAAAATTACTTTCCGTGAGACTGGAATTCTTGAATAATAGAGAATCCTGCTTCATCCATTGCGTAAGTAATTTGATCGATGCGGTTACTGAAGTAGTTATAGAAAATAATGGCGAACGCAGAAGTTAAGATACCAACTAATGTGTTTACAAGCGCCTCAGAAATACCTGTTGCAAGTGCAGCTGTATCAGGAGCACCAGCGTTAGCTAAAGCGGCAAACGCACGAATCATCCCCACAACCGTTCCAATAAGACCCGCTAATGTACCAATAGAAGCCATTGTAGAAATCACCACCATGTTTTTTGATAACATTGGTAATTCTAAAGCAGTAGCTTCTTCTAGTGCTTTTTGGATAGAGGCAACTTTAGCATCTTTATCCATCGATGAATCGTTTTGTACGAATTGATACTTAGCAATACCTTCGTGGATAACGTTAGCTAAAGAACCTTTTTGTTTATCGCAAGCAGCCATAGCACCTTCAAAATCTTGCTTATTAACTAGGTCTTTAATGTTAGAGATAAATTTATCAGTATTACCGGCACCGGTTGCTTTAAAAATGGTAATGAAACGTTCAATTGCAAAGGTAATTACAGTTAATAAGAAGCCAATTAAAATAGGTACGATAAAACCACCCATGTACATCGTTCCTAAAATGTTAATAGGCTTGTGTGAATCCACGTTACCACCTTCAAAGTTGGCAGGTGCACCTAAAATTCCTTTGTAAATTCCCCAGCCAATTGCCAAACAAATTACAATTGCTAAAAACGACACGATCAATGGGAATCCTCCCGATGTTTTCTTGTTACTCATACTGTTTATTTTTTGTGTTTATGTTAATTTTAAATTTTGTCAAACTTAGTAAATTGTTTTTGAACTAAAAACCACTTTTTGTATTAATTTATTGTGAAGTCTTAATTCTAATACAAATTTGAAGAACATTCACTAACTTTAGATTTGCAATTGTATAAATGGTTGAATTTTTTAAATAGATGGTAAATGGATGCAGAAAAAATTAGAGAATATGCACTCGGTTTAAATGGTGTCGAAGAAGGTTTTCCGTTTGACAATGAGACTTTGGTGTTTAAGGTTGGCGGCAAAATGTTTTTATTGTTATCATTAGACAGTCAACCCTTAAGAATGAATGTTAAGTGCGAACCTGACAGAGCAATTGAATTAAGGGGAACCTATTCTTATGTGCTCCCCGGTTATCACATGAATAAAACTCACTGGAACACCGTAGTTTGTGAAGTTGGCTCAAAGCCAAAGTTCATTTTAGAATGGATATTAGAGTCTTATAACCTGATTTTGAATAGTTTGCCAAAAAAAACGCAGGAAATCATTAATGGCGTGAAATATTAACAAAAAGGTAATTAAAAATTGACTATTTTAGCATACTCAATTAAAAATAAACAAAATGATTAAAAAATTACTTACGATCGTTGGTTCGATTGGCTTAATGTCAATGAACGCTCAAACTTTATTGAACGAAGGGTTCAATGCTCCATGGACTCCTGCGGGTGCAGGTTGGTCTGCAATTAACTTGTCAGCCCCAGCAAGTACAAATACTCCTTGGTTTCAAGGCAATCCAAGTGCTTTCCCAGCTTTTGTTGGTGGAGCTAATAATTATTATGCTTGTAATTTTCAACAAATTCCTGCTAGTACAGCAGGTGGTATTAGTAGCTGGTTAATTACTCCAACTTTGAGCTTAACCAATGGTGCTGTTTTAAGTTTTGCTACCAGAGCTCCCGGAACAGCAACTGTATATCCTGACAGAATGCAAGTAAGAATGAGTACTGCTGGAACAACTACAACTATTCCAACCGGGACAACTTCTGTTGGTACTTTTACTAATTTATTGTTGGATATTAATCCATTATTAAACGCTAATACAACTGTAACGGCTGTTGTGAGTGGTTCTGTTAATGGGTATCCTGGAACATGGACTGTTTACAACTTAACCGTGTCCGGTATTACAGGTACGGTAGTTGGAAGGTTTGCATTTAGATATTTTGTTGATAACGGTGGTGAGGCTGGACTCAACTCAGATTATATCGGTTTAGATGAGGTTAAATATACTTTACCTTGTGCTGCAACAATACCAAGTTATACAACTTGTACTGGAACTTCAGTTTCAATCGTTTCAACTGGTGCAGCATCAGGAGCTACATTTTCTTGGAGTCCAGGGGGTGCAACAACAAGCAGTATAACTGTTTCTCCTGCATCAACTACTGTATACTCTTTAACCGTAACTGAAGGTACTTTAGTTTGTCCTGTTAGAACTTCCACAGTTACAATAGGTTCGGCTCTATCAATAGCTGCAAGTGCAAGTTCAAATACAATTTGTGCGGGTGCTACTACCAGTTTAATGGCTACAAGTGCTGCATCAAGTTACACATGGTTACCAGTTGGTTTAAATACTGCAATGGTTGCTGTTAGTCCAACGGCTAACGCTACTTATACAGTTGCTGGTCAGAATGGTGCGTGTTTTGGTGCTGCAACTGTTTCCATTACAGTTAATGCATCTCCAAATACTAGTGTGGCTATTTCAGCTCCAACTAACTCAATTTGTCTTGGTACGCCTACAATTACTTTCACAGCAAGTGGTGCAGTTTCTTATGTTTGGACATCTCCAAACAGTACAGTAACAACGGGTACAGTTTCTATTGCTTCTCCAACTGCTGCTGGTGCATACAATATTATAGTAAATGGTGTTGGTGCTAACGGATGTACAAGAACCGCTACAACTTCTTTAGTGATGCAAACTTGTACCGGTTTAAATGAAATTGCTGTAGCAAACAATATTAACGTGTTCCCTAATCCTTTTGTAAACGAATTAAATGTTTCAGGAATTAGTGGAAATGTTGTTATTATCAATACACTTGGTAAAGTTGTTTATAGTTCAGTTGTAAAAGAAAACGAAGCCATTAACACTGCTAACTTAGCAAAAGGTGTTTATTTTGTAAAAATTAAAGATTCAGTGAATAACACTGAAAAAACTATCAAAGTAATTAAAGAATAATTTTTTATTATCCAGAAAAAGGAACCCTCAAGTGCAAGCTTGGGGGTTTTTTATTTGAAACAAACCAATATTAAAGATTGGCTGCAAAGATTGTTAATTCCAGAAAATGATTACAAAGTTTCATTAATTTAGTTATTATGAAGAAGTTAATAATACTTTCTTGTTTTGTTACAAATACAATCTTTACAAAGGCTCAAACAAAAACAAATTATAAATCAGGAGATTTACTTTTTATTAGTTCGGCTGCAGGGCAAGGTATGGCTATTCAATTAGCAACAAAAAGTAATTTGACCCATTGTGGAATAATTTTCGTAGAAAATAATGTTCCATATGTTTACCATGCGGTAGAACCGGTACAAAAAAGTACCCTAAGTGAATTTTTAGAATTTAGTGCTGATGGAAAATTATGGGCGAAACGTTTAAAAGATACTTCCATGCTAACTTTAAAAAATATTGCACAGTTAAAAAGCAAGGCTCTAAATGGATTAGGTAAGCATTACGATAGTTTTTTTAACTGGAGCAGCAACGAACTTTATTGCTCAGAATATATTTGGAAGATTTATTATGATGCACTTAAAATCGAAATAGGTTTATTACACCCGCTAAAAGACTATGATTTAAAGCACCCTATAGTTCAGGAAACAATGAAAAAGCGTTATGGAGAAAATATACCGTACAGTGAAATGATGGTTGCTCCAAAAGATATTTTCATATCTGATTTGTTAATGGACATTAAATAATCTATTAAAAATAAATTTTATTAGATTAAATATTCAGGTTAAATTTACCTTAACGTGAATAAATTAGTTTATAGTTTTTTGATAATGATTTTGTTTTGTGGAAGTTGCCAACACGAATCAAAGGATCAATCAATTAACACCATTAAAGTTAAAAAACCACAGGATGTTGATAAGGAAGCATTAGCTATTTTAAGCGAGTTATATAAGTCTGTTAATGGTGATACTGTTCTTGTTCTTGGCAACGATACATTGTTCGCTTACGAGTTTTTTGATGAGGTAATTTCTAAAAATGAACTAAATTATACCAACGCCGGTCAACCAAATCAACTTGGTGATACGCTTTTTTCAATAATAAAAAACGCCCGCGAGTACGGCTTGTTTGCGGACGAGTATCATTTTAAAACATTAGATTCTTTAAAGAGTAATTTTTACGATAAAAATGAGGACAGTTACAATATTACCAATATTGCTAAATACGAAGTGCTTTTAACTAATGCTTATTTAACGTTTGGAGCTCATCTAAATAAGGGTAGATTTGAGTATGATACGCTTTTAAGGGAATGGAATCCGCAAAAGTTAGACACCAATTGGCTGAGCATTTTAAAACTTGGCATTGATACTAAAGCACCACGAAAAGCTCTAGACTCCTTGGAACCAAAGCATGAAGGTTATCTGTTTTTAAAAGCTGCTTTAAGAAAATATGTTTATGAAAATAAACAGTTTAATTGGGATAGCATTTCGTTTACCAATGTTGTTGATACACCGGCATTAAAGGAAAAATTAAAACAACGACTTTTAGCAACCGGATATTATATCGACACTCTTAAATTAAGTGACAGCTTGAAGCTGGCTAAAGCTATTAAAAAGTTTCAAGCCACTTTTAATTTAGAAACTGATGGTAAGTTAGGTAAATACACCAAGCAAGCTTTAAGTTTAGATAAAGAAAAAACAATCCGGCAACTCGAAATGGCCTTGGAGCGCTGGAGATGGGAACCTGCAACTTATCCAAAACAATATGCCATCGTTAACATCCCATCAGCTATGATGCATGTTTGGGAGTGGGATAAAAAACACAAAATTGATACATTAGTTATAAGGAGTAAGGTGGTTGTTGGTAAGCCAGAGAATCAAACCCCAACTTTAAAAAGTAAAATTAATTACATGATGATTTATCCTTATTGGAATGTACCCTATAAAATAGCTTGGGAGGAAATTTTGCCGGCTGTTCAAAGAGATACTAATTATATTCACAAAAAAAATTTCGAAGTGATAGATGGCAATGGCAGGGTAGTTACTAATTTAGGAAAATTAAATTGGAAACGATTTAATAAAAATTATTTACCGGTAAAATTCCGCCAACGTATAGGTAATGAAAACAGTTTAGGGATATGTAAGTTTAATTTTAATAATAAGTATGGTGTTTATTTGCACGACACCAATAGTAAGCGTTATTTTAAAACTTTTTATCGATTTCAAAGTCATGGCTGCATGCGACTAGAACAATTTGACGCATTAGCTAGATTTTTAATTCGAGAAGATACGCTTAAAATACCTTATGATACTTTAACTGCATATTTTGGAAGACAGGAACAGCGTCAAATTAATATGCGTAAACCACTTCAGCTATATGTAAGGTATTATACAGCTACAACTGATAGTGTAGGAAATTTGTTTAAATACATTGATATCTATAGAAAAGATGAGCAAATGATGAAGATGGTTTATAGATAAAATGATTTTATCATGTTCTTAATTTATTTTTCTCTCCTGGCTATCCGGCTCTTTAGTTTTCATTGTGTCACGAATATTTTTTTGAACAGCTACCGCAGAAAATAAGGCTAGAATAAACGACATGGCGTAAAATCCTTTTTCGCTTTGTGTTATGTCGGCGTTCCATAATCCAATTATCAATAATAGTAAAGATAGGAGGGTAGAGAACCAACTTAAACCTAAATAGATGCCGGTTACTTTAATCCCTTCAATTTGATCCCTTACAGCTTTTTGTAATGATACTGCTGAAAACAATCCGTACATTAAAATTGTAAAGTAATAACCCTTTTCATTGAGATACATGTTGGCATTAAATAAGCCGACACAATAGGACGTCATACCAATAATTAAGGTTAACCAGGAGGCGCCAATAAAAGCTGCGGATGGTTTTTGAAAAAAATCTGCTTGTTGATTCATATTATTTATTTTGATGAAACAAAACTATGAACAAGCATGGTTGTGTTTTTTGACTTATGTCAAAATAATTAAAACGTTATGCAAAGAAATGTTAAGCTTGCTTACCTTGGCTAAAAGCAACCAAATTACAAATTCTATATAATAAACGGGCTGCTACATTGGCATCCCAATCATTACCTACACCCGGACTTACTTCATTTAAATCAAATGCAATTATTTTTCGACCTGATCTTACAATTTTTTCCAGTAGAAATAATACTTGTTCGGTCTCAAATCCTCCGGCAACGGGTGTTCCGGTGTTTGGGCAAAGTTTAGGGTCTAAACCATCTATATCAAAACTTAAGTAAATTTGATTTGGTAATTCATTCACGATTCTATTAACAATTCTATCCCAACTATCGCCATTATATTGCGCATATTTTATATCTCTATCAAAAAAAGTTTTTACTCTCCCTTTGCTGTTTTCAATTATGTTTAACTCTTCTTCACAATAATCTCGGATACCAACCTGCACTAATTTTTGTACTTCTTTTAATTTTAAGGCATTGTACATGATGCTGGCATGGCTGTATTCAAAACCTTCGTAAGCTATTCTTAAATCGGCGTGCGCATCAATTTGTAAAACTGCAAATTCACCAAATTTTTCAGCAAGTGCCTGCATCATACCTAGCGGTGTGCTGTGATCGCCACCTACCAAGCCTACTGTTTTTTGTTGATTTAAAAAATGAAGGCAACGTTCTTTTACCCATTTATTTAACCATTCGCATTCTTGTTTTATTTGGGTTGCAACCTTTTTTAATTCAGTATCGTTTTCGTCACCACCATTTGCCAAATCGTTAATATAACGTTCTGCGGACTGACGGTTCTTGTCACTTTTACTTCTTACTTCATCGCTTATTTCGTCCATGGCTATACCCAAATGCCAGGCGTTTTTAACGAAGGGATCGTACAGATCTACCTGATAACTGGCATCTAAAATGGCTTGTGGTCCATCGGCTGTTCCACCTCCGTAGCTTACCGTGACTTCCCAAGGTACAGGTATAAGTACTGTATTGCATTCGTCTATGGTAAAAGGTAAGCCAAACATGCCGTCATTCAATTGACCAATGCCGTTGGCGTCAAAGTTTTTTATTTTCTCTTGTTTTGTCATATTAAATATAAATCTCTTCTTTGTACTTTGGTGTTACTATTTTTTCTTCTTTAATTTTTCTGTTATCAAGGTTTAATTTAAGCTTTTTCCATTGAAAATATTCTTTTAAGGTTTTTGTAATTTTCTGATTTCCATTCTCATCACAAGATTCTATTTCTTTTTTGTAATTGATTTTGCCTGTGGATAGGTTATAGTCAAAGAAAGTCCAGTATTCACAATTTTTACCATAAGTGGTTGTATATCCAATTAATTCAAGTTCATTGTTTTGAAAGCGATATTTATCCGTTGTCGACCATTTCCAACTGCTGCCGCCATTATGGGAAATTATCAAGATTCCATTTTCAATGCTTACATTTTCAAAGGAGTCACCCATCATGCCGCCACTTTGACTTTCGCCAATTACGTTTCTGGAATTTTTCCAAACAAAATATTTATCATTAATTTTTTTAAATATAGTAAGTTCTCTTACTTTTCCATTGCTGCTTGAGTCTTGAGTATCAAAAATAACTACTATTTCAGGGATATTATCTTTGTTTAAATCTCCTTCAATTAGTTTGATGATTTTGTAACCGTGAGGAATATCAATATTTTGGGAGAAAATAAATGACGAAAGGAAAAGCGGTATGAAAACAACTAACTTAAGCATTTATTAAGGTGCAATTCTATAAATGGTCCAATTATCATTGATTAATTCATAACATATCCGGTCATGCAACCTGCTTTTGCGCCCTTGCCAAAATTCATAATAATTGGCCTTAATGACGTAGCCTCCCCAAAATGGGGGACGGTTTACTGATTGATTGTTGAATTTTTTTGTATGCTCTTGAATGGACTGCTCTAGAACTTGTCTGTTGTTTATTTTTTTACTTTGTGGCGAACTCCAGGCACCAATCTGACTTTCACGAGGTCTTTTATCAAAATAATCATCGCTTTTTAGTTCTTCTGCTTTGTATACTTTTCCTTCAATTCTAATTTGGCGTTCAAGTTCAGGATAAAAAAAGCATGCACTTACATTGTTGTTTTGTTGAATGTTAATTGCTTTTCTGGATTCGAAATTTGTATAAAAGTAAAACAAGTTGTTGCCAAATTCACGTAAATACACAATTCGATTGCTGGGTTTATTATCAGAACTTACCGTACATAAGTTGAAGGCTTGTACTTCCATTACTTTTGATTCAATTGCCTCATGCATCCACCTACTAAACTGTTCATCTGGTTGCTTTAACACTTCTTCTTCCGAGAGACTTCCTTTCATGAAGTCTTCTCTGAATTGCCCGATGAGTTTACTTAAATCTTCTTGCATGTTATTTAGTTTTAAAAACTTGATTAAGGCGCTTCAATAAAAACAGCATGATGAAAAATGCTAGCATTAAAAGCGCGAAGTTTAACCAAAAATAATTGGCCTTGTTGTCAAATTTATCCCAGTTTTTAGCAAGCACGCCACTTAACTTATTTCCGATGGAAGTTGCTAAACTCCATCCGCCCATCATAAGTGCCGTTAAACGAGCAGGAGATAGTTTAGAAACCATAGATAAACCCATTGGACTCAAGCATAATTCGCCAATAGTAACTACACCATAACAACTAATTAGCCACCATGCACTTGCTTTGTGCATGCCATTGCCGGTGTAATGAACAGCAGCAACCATCACTAAAGTAGATAAGGCGCTAATTAATAGGCCAAACATAATTTTTGTTGCAGTGGTTGGTTCTTTTTTTCGCTTACGTAAAAAAGCAAAAAAGGAGATAATTAAAGGCGTAAGTACGACAACAAAAAATGGATTAATTGATTGAAAAATTTCTGTGTTGATTAAGTTAACTCCATCTCCTTCTTTTGGCATCTTCGACGGATCTATGTTTTTAAAATATGCAGGATAATCAACGCATTTTTGTACTTTACCATTAGCATCCTTTATTTTTCTGAATTGTTCATCTAATTGATTAACACTGTCATTTTTCGCAACCAAGGTTTCTGATTGATATAAGGCAGAAGTAACCTTCGTAATTAATTCCGGACTTTCTCTGTCAGTATAAAAATTTGCATAAGTTGTTAAGGCAGTTCCATTTTGTTTAAAGATGGCCCAAAATAAAATTACAATTAGAAATATGGTGAACATGGTACCAAGTGGTTTTTTTTCTTCCGGACTGGCTTTTAAAAATATACTTGTAAAAAAATAAATGACGGGAATACAGAAAGCAAAAAAGGCATCTGTACTATTGCTTCCAAAAATGGTATCCGGCAAGAACCAACCCATCACAGCAAAGCAAACACCAACACCCATGATTCGGGCAAACTGCATTATAAATGGTTTGTCTTCAGGGCTTGGTTCTTTTCTTATATCAACATGTTTATAATGTTTGCTGCCAATTAAAAAGGTTATCACGCCTATAAACATACCAACGCCGGCTGCAGTAAATGCAGCACCCCAGCCAAATTTGTTACGCATAAAGGCGGCGATATACACACAAATAAAAGCACCTAAATTAATGCCCATATAGAAAATGTTATATCCGGTATCCTTTTTGTCCTTGAATTCCGGGGCATTGTATAGGTTTCCAAGTAGCGTTGAAATATTAGGTTTAAAAAAACCATTTCCAATTACCATAACAACCAGTGATGTGTAAAACGCCCACATTTCGTGAATGGCAAGCATGCAATAGCCAATACCCATTAAAATTCCGCCAAGCACTATTGAAAAGCGATAACCCAATTTTAAGTCGGCCAGTAACCCTCCCATAAAAGGTGTCAGATAAGCTGCGGCTATGAAGGTTCCATAAATGTCGGCTGCTTCGCCATTATCCCAACCAAATCCTCCTTTTTCAGTGTCTGTTGTCATGTAAAGGGTAAATATTCCTATCATCAGATAGTAACCAAAGCGTTCCCAGAATTCTGTGAACACTAAAAAAAAGAGGCCTTTGGGGTATTTGCTTTGCATAATTATTGGAGAGGGTTAGAGTTAATTTTTTTTAAATTGTGATAGTAGGCTAAGATAAAGAGACTATCAATCACAATCCAAAATATGATTCCGGCTACTGATGATTTTTGTTCTTGAGGCATTCCCAAATCAATAAAGAGCGAAAGAAAGTTAGCTGCAATCTCTGCTACTGCATAAACTATAAGGCCTTTCATTTCAAGTTTCCACATTTGAATTACTCCCATCAGAGAGACTAAGTTGGCAATTAAGGTTAATGCACCTAGCATCCCAACGCCTTTTAATAATTTGGATGGGTCAAAATTTTCCAGCATCGGGTTTGCTTTGATTGCTTCGTCCCATACCTCATTGATTTTAGAGTCGTCAATAGCTAAACAGAGCATCATTAAAAATGAGAAAATAATCATGATGCCTAGCCCTACAAAAGATAGAATGCAGAGAATCTTTAGGAACTCAGGTCGTTGAGGTTGCTCTGATAAATTTAAGTCGGTATTAAATTGAGAATCCATAATTTTAGTCAAATATTCTTCTACAAAATTAGTAAGCTATTTTAAATAAAGTTGTTCTTTTTGAAATAATCAATAATAGAATCAATGATTAACTTGTTCTGTTGCTTTGCCTCCAAATGAGGTAAATTCTCTTTTAATTCCCAATGTGGCCAACCATCATCATCAATTCCTTTATACTCATAAAATCCAAAAGGCTCCAATAAGGTACAAATAGCAACATGCATTACATCAAGTTTTTCATCTTTTTTATACTTCTTAAAGGGTTTATTTAACTCTTGAAGTCCTATAGTGAAAAGTATCGCATCAAAATCCATTGGGGTACCAAATCTTTCAGTTAGCTTTTCTTGCAATATTTCCCAGTCGCTTTTCATTAAAATTATAATTTAAAACCAAATACTAAAATGTCGTCTATTTGTTTTTCTTTAGTACAGGCATTTTGTATCAGTTTTTTAAGTTGAATGGATTGTTCCATAAATGATTCTTGTTGTACTGAACTCAAAAAGCTTTCAAATCCATTGTAACCAAAATTTGATGCATTTGATCTATATTTCAATTGATCTTTTAGCCCATCAGTTGAAAGATAAAAACCCTTAAAACTACTTATGTTGAAGTTGTGTTCTGTAATATTGGATAACTGATTATACCGGCCTAGTTCACCTCTGGAAGAGTGAATAGTTTGTAAAATACCATCGTTATCACTGAGATGTAAATTAATATTTAAACCTGCATAAGTTAATTTGTTGCTTATCATGTCAGCACTACAAATGGCTACATCCATCCCTTCACTTAAAAATCTACCTTGAGTATTTTTTCTTTTCAGGTAATCGTTTACTTCTTTATTTAGCTCACTTAAAATGCTTAATGGTGTGTGATGTTTATTTTGAACAATAATTTTGTTAAGAAACTCATTAGCCAGTAAAGTTAGCATTGATCCGGGAATACCGTGCCCGGTGCAATCGCCAATTACAATGATTATATGGGAGTTGATTTTTTTGATCCAGAAAAAGTCACCGCTTAAATTATCCAATGGTTGAAGTACTAGAAATTGATCCTTAAAATAACTGGCAATTTCTAACTGGTTCGGAAAAATAGTAACTTGAATGTCTTTAGCAGCTTCTATACTTTCTTGAATATTTTTATTTTTTAGTTCTAATTCATTTTTTTGCTGCTCAGTAATTTTGGTTTGATTCTGAATTATTTTCTTTTGTCTCGCGTTAACCAATAAACGATTAATTGTATAAATCAATAAAATAAAAATTATACCTATGCCAATTAAAAGTAATTTACGCAAACTTTTTTGTTGCTCAATCTGCGTTTTTTGAAGCTCTATTTTTGCGTCATCTAATTTTTTTTGAACTGTATTTTTAATACTGTCTGCTAATATTTTTTTATCATAATTATACTTAATTTCTTTTCGGGTAATTTCTCTTTTTTTATCAAAACTTAGAATGCTATCCTTTAGTTTAATAAATAAATTCGCCATCATTATGGCCTTTTGATATTGACCATTTTTTTCGTATATGTCTTTTAAAATACCTGCAGAATTTTTTATATCTATGGCTGAATTGATCTGTTGACTGAGTTGCAAAGATTTTTCGGCGTAAAGCTGCGCTTTTAGATTATTGTTTTGGAGTGAATAAACTTCACCTAATTTATAGTTTGCATTTGCAATACCATCTATAGAATTTATTTCTGTCGCAATTTTTAAGGATTTATTATAAAACTCAATGGCTTCGGAGTATTTTTTTTCGTCTTTGCGCATCACGCCAATGTTTGAGTAAGCAGATACCAGTTGGTTTTTATCTCCAAGTTTTTCCGAAATATTAGTACTTAGATATAAATTTTCATATGATTTCTTTATGTTACCCTGTTTTTTGTAAATGAACGATAAATTATTATAAGCGTTGCTTTGAGTTCTTTCTTCTTTTATCTTAGAACTTATTTCTAAACTTTTTAAAGCATATTGTTCTGCTTTTTCAAAATCCTCAACATCAAGGTAAAAAACACTTAAGTTGTTATATAGGTTAGCTAAAGAAATCGAATCTTTTGAGGCTTCGCTCATCTTTAAACTTTTAAAGATATAGTCTATGGCACCTAATATGTCGCCATTGGTTCGGGCAATTATGCTAAATGCATTGTAACATTGAATGATTCCTTTTTTGTCTTTTTTACTTGTAAACAATTTTAAGCTTTCAGAGATTGCTTTTGTGGATTTTGGTGTATCGCCCAAGTAAAATAGATTGATACCAATATTTGATAGTGTTACAGCCATCTCAATTGTATCGTTATAAACTGCATATGCTTTTAAGGATTTTTCTAAAGCTGCAATTCCAGCTTGGTTATTACCTTGTCCAAGTTCAAAAACGCCTTTACTATTTAGTAATCTTCCATAATATTTAAATAGGTGTTGTTTTGTTTTTTCGGGTAAGTTTTTTGGTAGATCTAGGTTATTAATATTAAATGCATTGCCGACATTTGATTTGATGAATTGCTCCGCTAATTGTATGCCCTTATTCGCGTATTGTGGAATGTCTTTTTCATCGCAAAGTTGAGCTAAATCGGCAAACATTCTGATTTTTGCCGTATCGTTTTTTTCTTTAATGGCAATTTGGTATAGAGAATCGATATTTACTTGCGAAAAAAGTTTTATGCTGAAGAAAAATAAAAGATATAAAAAAAGTTTGATTTTCATTGCCTTGACTTAAGGTACTAATTAAACAATGATTTTTTCATATTATTTGGGAAGTTTTCCAAATGACTGGTTATGATAATGAATAAACTCTAAAATATCTTCTTTACCAACATGCTTTTCTGCACTAGAAATAAATGTATTGGGCAGTTCATCCCAAATTTTTTTTAAAGAATTTTCAATCGCAAAAATATTTTTAGCTAATTCGTTTTTACTATTCTTATCTGCTTTTGTATATATTATAGAGAACGGAATATTGTTCTTAGCGCACCATTCTAAAAATTCTAAATCAATTTGCTGTAATGTAAGCCTACTGTCAATCAAGACAAATAGACAAACTAGGTTTTCTCGTTTGATACAATAATCAATAATTAGCGTACTAAAACTTTCACGAAGGGCCTTGCTTTTTTTAGCATAACCATAGCCGGGTAAATCTACTAACTGCCAATTTTCATTAATTAAAAAAAAATTAATCAATTGCGTTTTGCCCGGCGTGGCAGATGTTTTTGCTAATTTATTGTTGTTGCAAAGCATGTTAATTAGTGATGACTTTCCAACATTACTTCTTCCAATAAAAGCATATTCGGGCAAGTTGCTTTTTTTACAATCTTTAAATTGCCCTGCACTTTTAACAAATATAGCTTTAGAAATTTTCAATTAACGTGCTGCTTTTTCTGATAAATAGGATTGAATATGTCTATCTTTTTTTGATTCATAGATGTCAGCAATTGTTACAAGAATGCCCGTTTCTTCTACCCCGCCAAAAGTTGGGTTAATTGCTGTACCGAAACTTTTCATGGTTGGACTTAAATTCATGTAGGCATTTACTAAGGGAGGAATGTTCTCGCCAAGCGATCTTACGCTTTTGTTTAAATGTGCGTGTCCTGCTTTGTAGTCCAAGCCTTTTAATTCGGAGATAAAGCTTGATACGTTAGTTTTATTTGTTAATCCATGAATGGGCGTAACTAATTTTTCAGGATCAGGAAAATAGTGGTGTAGAAAGGCTAAAATGTAGTCTCTGGCAGTTACATTAAAATCTGTATACATCGTTACTTTACCATAGTAATATTTTTGGCTTGGATTATCCACTACTATTGCTCCAAGGCCATCCCATAAATTATCTAAACTGAATAAACCTTTTCGGAATTGTTCGCTTGGTTGATAAGCCGGCTGAATAAAAGAACGCCCCAGTTCTATAGTATAATTTAAATAATCTTTGTAAAATTTATCACTAAAATTAAATAGTTTAGTAGTAGCCAAGTTTACTTTACCATTAATAAATTCTGCGTCCTTGCAAAGGATAAAGCGATAGGCACCAACAATTTCTTGATCTTCTGGGTTCCACACCAAAAGTTGTTGATAAGGATGTGATGAGGTATCAAATTCATCTAGGTCGATTTCAAGGCCTGTTCCACCTCCGGCATGACGAAATGTAACCTCTCTTAACCTACCTATTTCTCGCATCACGTTTGGAGAATTATGATGTGTAATAATATAAATTTCATTGTTACCATTGTTGGTTTTACGAACAAAGGTGTTTTTGTTTAACTCGCTTAACAACGCCTCTTTGCTTACCGGTGATATAATATTTTGCATATTGAGTGTCGTAAATATACATTTAAAAAGTCGTTTATTTTATGTTTTTTTATTATTTTTAATTTTTTAAATGAGGTATTTCCTATTCTTATTTTGTTTAAATAGTTGTTTTCTGGCGCAGAACAATTATGTTATTTCCTTATCAAAAACGGATTATGTTTGTACTGCGGGTAGTGCCGGTGTTCAAATAGATAGTTTGAAAGTAACAGACACTTTATATATTAATTGGAGTAATGGACAAAGTAATACAAGCGTTATTACCAATTTAAACCAAGGAGATTACAATGTTAATATTGTTATTAAAGGAAAAAAGGACACATTAATAAATTTTACAATAGATAAATTGGCGTGCCCGGTTGTTCCTTCAAATCATTTTACTCCAAATGGTGATTCTTACAATGACACATGGAATATCGGTAATATTAATTCTTTACTGAAGTATGAAATTACGGTATTTAACAAATGGGGACAAAAAGTACATGAGCAAAGTGATAAATATGTACCATGGGACGGAACATGGAACGGAATCAAAGTTGCTGATGCCACCTACTATTACGTTATAACCTATGAAGATGGTAAGGATAAAAAAACAATTAAGGGGGATGTTACTATTTTAAGATGAGGAGGGTTATATTATACTTGATATTTGGTATAGGAATTTATAAAGCTCAACAATTCCCTCAATACACACAGTTTTTGTTTAATAAAATAGGATATAATCCTGCCGCCAGCGGCACTGTTGCGCGTGTTCCATTTGAGTTAATTTTTGGAGGGCGAACACAGTGGATCGGTTTATCTAATAATCCACGCAGTGCATTTGTTTCGGCAAATTACAATTTTGTGCCACAAAGGAGCTATAAACGTTGGCATAATGTTGGTGTATATTTGGCTCAGGATCAAAATGGTGTTTATAGACAAACGGATTATTGGCTAAGTTACACTATTCATTTATTGGCAAGCTCAAGGTGGTTAATTAGTGCTGGTGTTTTTGCAGGCGTAAAGAATTATCGTATTGAAAAAAGTTCTTTTGATTTAAACGATCCGGCGGTTAATTCAAGTGCCGGCAGTGTTTGGGCGATACCTGATGTGGTTCCGGGTTTAAGATTAACAAACAAACGTTTTTTTTATGATTTAGCTATACAGCATGCAGCAATCAGAAAAAGGGGTGGGTTAGGAGGAACAATTGGTACCCCAAGCAGAATTCTGCTTAATTACAACACAAGTATTGGTACTAAAATAAAAATTACTGATTTTGATAATTTAGTTTTAGCTGTTAATGTAAAAGGAGGATTTACAAGCATCCCTAACTTTGAGTTTAATGTTATGAATTATTATAATAAGCGATTGGCATTGGGTATGAGTTTAAGAGTAAATAATTTTATCAGTGGCATCGTTCAGTTTAGACTTTTACATAATTGGAATGTTGGTTTGGCGTATGATTTAAGTATAAATCGTTTATTAAGGACAAGTCCACATACAGCTGAAATCATGATTAGTTTTAGCCCTATTTTTGGAGGAGAAGTTATTGAAAAAACAACTAAGTACTCTGTTAATGAGTGCTCCTTTTAGTTTAATCACTAAGGTTTAAGCTAAGTATTAACAATTATTTAAATTATTAACAGTTCATTGTAGTATCGAAGTTTTTTTACAATATTTGTTTATACAATAAAACAACTATGTCTGAAGATTTTGAAAGAAATGAGCGCAGTGATATGTTCTCAAAACCTGTAAGGGCCGGAAAACGAACGTATTTCTTTGATGTGAAGAGTACTAAAGGAAACGATTATTACTTAACGATTACTGAAAGTAAAAAGCGTTTTGGTGATGATGGTAAATTTTTTTACGAAAAACACAAAATCTTTTTATATAAAGAGGATTTTGAAAAGTTTGTTGAAGGATTGAATGAAACCATCCAGCATATAAATCAACATTCGCCTGCTGTGGCCAACAATAGCAGTGATGTTAATTTTGAAGATTTAGGAAATTAATTTAATTCAAGAAAGAATAACAGCGAAATCAATACATTGATTTCGCTTTTTTTATTGTGTTAATTATTTCGTTTATGTTGCTTTCACTAAGTTCTGATTGTTTAAACCAGTTAATATGCGTTCCTTCTTTTTCCATTTTTTTAAACCAAGTACTTTGTCGTTTACTATATTGAATGATAGCAAGCGCAAGTTGCTCCTTAAATTCTGAATAAGTTAATTTTTTTTGTAAATAGTGAGAGATGTATTTGTACTCTAAACCTAAGTTTATTAAGCGCTCATACGTAATTCCCATTTTTATTAAACCTTCCACTTCTTCAATTAACCCGTTATTTAAACGATCATGTAATCGTTTATTTATTTGTTTGATTGAGTCATTCAATTCTGTTTGAATACCAATGTATAGAGGTTTATAGGGAAGTTGATGTTTTACAATTTGATTGGATTTTAAGTAATCTGCAACTTCTATTCCTCTAATGATCCTTTTAATGGAGCTTTTATCCACATGTTGTGTGTCGCTCTCATTAAAAGTACCTAACACAATTAATAGTTCTTCTTTTGTTTTACCATCAAGCGTTAAACGTAATTGCGAATTTTCTTTAATTTGGGTGTACTCAAATGATTTAGACAAAGCATCTAAGTACAATCCGGTTCCACCACAAATGATAGGTAGTATTTTTTGCTTTGTAATAATGTTAAATGAAGAATTTAAAAGTTCACAAAATTGATGAAGGTAATATTGATCGTATGGTTCAGCTATATCAATGCCATAGTATGGTATTAAAGAGCCTTCGATGCAGTATGAATTTAAATCTTTTCCGGTTCCTATTGTTAAGTGTTTATATACTTGTCGGCTATCAGCACTTATTATAGCACCGTTTAACTTGTGTGCCATTTGACAGGCTAAGTTGGTTTTACCCGAAGCAGTAACACCTAAAACAACCAAACAATTGAATTCAGTTAACTTTTGGGTAAAAGGCATTTTTTAGATAGTTTATATGTGGTTGCTTATCTTCCATAATTTTGATGGCGATAATATCAAATTCGCACTCAAAGTTGAGATTCTTTTGAATAATATATTCATTAGCTGCAGTTACAATATATTTTTGTTTGGCTTTGGTTACAAAATCCTCCGGCTCTCCAAACTCAGATAAATGGCGAGTTTTAACTTCTATAATATGGATGATGTTATTTTTTTGCGCAATAATATCAATTTCATATTTTTTGTAACGCCAATTTTTTTCTAAAATAGAAAAGTTGTTCTTTATCAAATATTCTGCAGCAATTTGTTCGCCAAAATTCCCTAAATATTTTGTGTTCTTTTGCATTTGTTTAGCTAAATTACATATATTAGTATTCAAATTTTTAACATGAAAAAAATAATTATCACTTTAAGCTCCATTTTTATAGCAATTAATGCTATTGCTCAAACGTTTAATGGGAATATTGAATTCAAATATTTTAACTCAAAAGATACAAGCACAAATATTTACATTGTAAAGGATAAAGTAATTAAGTTAGATCAATACAAAAGAAGTCAGTCTGCCATGGAAGGAAGTTTCATTTTTGATTTGAATGCGAATACAGTTAAATTTTTAAACCCCAAACGAAGAGTATGGGGTATTAATAAAAGTGAAACACCACCAATTATTAAAGGCCAATGTGTTGTAACCAAAGGTGGTACTAAAAAAATACAAGGAACAAATTGTAATGAATATATTGTAAAAAACACCGAAGAAAATACTCAAATCACCTACTGGATAGCCACGGAAAAGTATAATTTCTTTATTCCTTTATTGAAGTTGTGGAACAGGAAAGATAAGCAAAGTATTTATTTTGCTAAAATTGAAGGTTTACCTGAAGGAAGTATGCCATTTTTGAGTGAAGAGAAATCTATTAGTGATGGAAAGGTCATTTCTAAATTAGAAGTAATTAAAATAACTAAACGAACTCCTGAGGATAGTGAATTAGAAGTTCCTGCGGGATATAATAAATACGACCAATAATTCAAACCCGCTTCATGCGGGTTTTTTTGTCTCGAAATGCTTTCGACATCTTGTTTTTTAAGTACATTTGTAGCTCATGCAACGATTCTTTACTTCCCTTTCATATAATGGTGTAACATATAATGGATGGCAAATTCAAAGTAATACACCAAATACTGTGCAGCAGGTTATTGAGGATAAGTTGAGTATGATTCTAAAGGAACGCATCGAATTAGTTGGTTGTGGGAGAACAGATACCGGCGTTAGTGCAAAAAATTATATAGCTCATTTTGATTCAAGCTTGTTAGACATTGAGCAAAACAAAGCACACTGGATTTATAAATTTAATACGGTTTTACCGGAATCAATTTCAATAAATGATCTCTTTCAAGTTAAACCTAATGCACACGCTCGATTTGATGCAGTTGAAAGGACCTATTACTACCACATACATCAACACAAAAATCCATTCATTAGTCAGTTTAGCACCTATATATACGGCGACCTTGATTTTGAACTAATGAATAGAGCAGCATTATTATTATTGGAACATAGAGATTTTACCAGCTTTAGTAAATTGCACGCACAAACTAAAACCAACAACTGTAAAATTACTAAGGCAGTTTGGCAAAAAACGAATGTTAACGAATGGCGATTTGTAATTTCAGCTGACCGATTTTTAAGAGGAATGGTGCGTGCAATTGTTGGAACATTAATTTTGGTTGGGAAGAATAAAATTACACTGCAGGATTTTAATAGTATAATTGAATGCAAGGACAGGAGCAAGGCAGGTAACAATATGCCGCCTGAAGCGCTATTCCTCACAAGAATAAAGTATCCTGAAACTATTTATCTTGGCAAGTAAATTAAATATATCACTTGTAAGGCGTATTCTAGCCTACACAAAGCCTTACAAAGCACTCTTTATCGCTTCTGTTTTTCTAACCTTAAGTTTATCAGTTTTTGCAATTGTTAGACCCCTGCTTATAAAGGAAGTGCTGAACAAGGCTGTTAGTGAAACAAAAGATGTTTCATATTTAAATTTAATTAGCCTTTTAATACTAATATCTTTAGTTACTGAAGCAGTTTTACAAACAATTAACATAAGAGTCACCAGCTTGATCGGTCAAAGTATAGTAAATGATTTAAGAAACCAGGTATATAAACATATTTTAAAGCTAAAAAACGCCTATTTTGATAATACGCCGGTTGGCATGTTAGTGACAAGATGTATAAGTGATATTGAAAGTTTAAGTGACGTATTTGCTCAGGGATTTATAGTGATAGCAGGAGATATTTTAATGCTCTTAATATTTTGTGCGGTAATGTTGAATCAAAATTGGATGTTGTCTTTACTGGCATTTAGTACAATACCATTTCTTTTTGTAGCAACAGCCTTATTTAAAAAAGGGGTTAAAAAAACGTTCACTATGGTGAGGAACGCAGTTAGCAATTTGAACACTTTCACTCAGGAGCACATAACAGGAATGAGCTTAATACAAACTTTTAATCGGGAGCAAGCCGAGTACAAAAAATTCACCATCATCAATCAGGAACATCGCGACGCAAACATTAAATCAATTTTTTATTACTCTGTTTTTTTTCCTGTTGTGGATATTTTAGCAGCTACCTCTATTGCTTTGATAATCTGGTTCGCAGGTATAAAGTCTAATCAACAGAATATTAATTTAGGCGATGTTACATTTTTTATTATGATGGTCAATCTTCTATTTAGGCCAATAAGAATGTTAGCTGATCGTTTAAACACCATACAAATGGGATTTGTGAGTGCTGAACGTGTTTTTAAAGTATTAGATACCAATGAAATAATAGAGGATGTGGGAACAATAGAATTTAAAAGCGTTCAGAAAAATATTGTGTTTGATCAGGTTGATTTTTCTTATTTACCGGACGTTAATATCCTTAACAAGTTAAGTTTCGAAATTAAGAAAGGTGAATCAGTTGCCTTTGTCGGTGCAACAGGCTCAGGTAAAACAACAATAATTAATTTATTAAGTAGATTTTATGAAATAAATAATGGTTCAATTAAAATAGATGGTAGGAGCATTCAAGAATATACACTCAATTCATTGAGGCAAAATACAGGTGTTGTACTACAAGATGTGCATTTGTTTAATGATAGTGTACTAAATAACATCACACTAAACAATCCTGAAATCACTCTTGAATCTGTTGAAAAAGCTACCAAAGAAATCGGTTTATATGATTACATTCAATCGCTTCCGGGCGGCTTTAATTATAAAGTAAGTGAACGCGGACAAAGTTTATCAGCGGGGCAGAAACAACTAATAGCTTTTATTAGAGCCTATGTTTACAATCCCGGTATCTTTATTTTAGACGAGGCAACAGCCACGATTGATTCAGAAACTGAAACATTAATTAAAAGTGCTACAGATAAAATTTCTAAAAACCGCACTTCAATCATAATTGCTCATAGGCTTTCTACTATTAAAAATGTTGACAAAATATTTGTTTTGGAAAAAGGAAAGATATTAGAGGAAGGTTCGCCGATTGATCTTTTAATGAACACTTCAGGTAAGTTTTATGCTATGTATAATTCTGCCCAACCAACCTTAGTTTGAAGCCATTTAATACACTTTTTAACACCATTTAGCTTAAATTTAGAACAAATTAAATTAAATTTGTTATAGTAAAGATGAAAGGTGTTAACCAAATAGAATTAACAAATAAACTTGATGAATTCATTCGCAAGTATTATAAAAATCAGTTAATTCGTGGTTTTTTATACACAACAGCTGTTTTATTGGCATCGTTTCTTACTGTAACAACTTTAGAATATTTTGGAGAATTTAATTCAATAATTCGCGGCGTTCTGTTTTTTAGTTTTATCAGTTTGTTCTTATTCTTTGTAGCAAAGTATATAGTTATTCCATTGCTGAAACTTAATAAAATTGGTGAAGTGCTTAATTATGAGCAAGCAGCCGGCATTATTGGAACACATTTTATAAATGTTCAGGATAAATTATTAAATGTATTACAATTGCAAAATAATAAAACAATCAGTGGATCAGATGATTTGTTAATTGCGGGAATTAATCAGAAAATAGATGAATTAAAGGTTGTGCCCTTCAGTACTGCAATTGACTTTAGTGAGAATAGCAAATATCTTAAGTACACATTACCTTTTTTATTTCTCACAATTGCCATTATAGTTATTTGGCCGCAGGTCATAACCAAATCAACTGACCGCATCATTAATTATTCAAATCATTTTGAAAAGGAAATGCCTTTTAAATTTGAAATCATCAATAAAGATTTAATCGCCCTTCAGTCTAAAGATTATCTTTTACAACTAAAAGTCACAGGAGCAGAATTACCTAATGAGGTTTTTATTGAAATTAATGGAATGGAGTATAAACTGCTTAAGCAAGATAAACTTAATTTTACTTATGAGTTTAAGAATTTGCAGGAAACAACTCCGTTTCGCCTCAATGCGGCAGGGTTTAGTTCTAGAACTTATGAGTTAAAGGTTTTGCCAAAGCCAAGCCTAAAACAGTTCAGTTTACAATTGGTTTATCCTGCTTATTTAAGAAAACCTAACGAAACAGTTGAAAACACAGGTGATGTGCAAATTCCTCAAGGCACAAAAGTAACTTGGATATTTAACACGCAACACGCATCCCGCTTACAACTTAAATTTAACGATACTTTAATTATACCTGAACAAACTTCAGAAAATAAATTTGGTTATTCGAGAAAGTTTCTAGAAAGTAATCAATATACAATTAAAGCTTTAAATGATAATGTTAATTCGTCTGTAGATTCGGTTTCATATGGTGTTAATGTTATTCAGGATCAGTATCCGGTAATAGAAGTGAATGAAAAAGCTGATTCTATAAATTTTAAGAACATCTACTTTAGCGGGCAAATAAAAGATGATTATGGTTTTTCTAAGTTGACTTTCAATTACACAATTTTAAGTACAGATTCTATTGGAAAAGTTTCGGAGAAAAAAGGTATTCAATCAATAGATTGTAATAAACAAACAATTACACAACCGTTCTTTTATTTTTTTAATGGCAACGCATTTCAATTGATGCCAGGTGATAAAATTGACTACTATTTTGAGGTTTTTGACAATGATGGCGTTAATGGAATCAAAAGCGCTAAAACACAGATAAAAACCCTTAAGGCACCAACAAAGGATGAGTTAAATGAAGTAACGCAAAAGAATAATTCTGAAATCAAGAAAGATCTGGAGGAAAGCATCAGTAAAACCAAGCAGTTGCAAAAAGACGTTAATGAATTATCCAAAAAAATAAACGACAAGAAGCAATTGGGTTACGAAGAAAAAAAGAAAATTGAAGATTTGTTGAAAAAGCAAAGTGAGTTAAAAAATAAAATAGAAGAAATTAAGGAAGAAAACAAGACGAATAATCAGCAACAAAACCAGTTTAATGAAACAGATGAATCTATACTTGAAAAACAAAAACAACTTGAGCAATTGTTTGAAAATGTAATGACTCCTGAAATGAAGAAGTTGTTTGAAGAACTTCAGAAAATGATGGAAAAGTTAGATAAGAATCAGGTTCAGGAAAAATTGGAGGAAATAAAATTGACTAATAAAGACATTGAAAAGGAATTGGACCGAAATCTTGAAGCTTTTAAACAATTAGAAGTTGAGCAGAAGATGCAAAACGCAATTGATAAATTGGATGAACTAAAAAATAAACAAGATCAGTTAAATAAGGAAACTCAAAAAGCAGCGAATGAAAAAAATAGCGATGAAAAAAATGCTGATTTAAATAAAAAGCAAGATGAACTGAATAAGGAATTTGATAAACTCAAAGAGGATTTAAAGGATTTGGAAAAAAAGAATCAGGAGCTAGAAGAACCTAATGATTTAGCTAAAACAGAACAGTTACAGAAGGATATTGCAAATGAATTGAATCAAGCCAAGGAACAGTTATCCAAAAACAGTAAAAGTTCGAAAAGTAATGCTTCCAAGAATCAACAAAAGGCTTCAGAAAAAATGCAGGAAATGAAGGAAGCCATGGAAGATTCAATGTCGGAAGCAGAGCAACAACAAGAAGAAGAAAATATGGCCGATCTCAGACAAATTCTTGAGAACCTGCTTCATCTTTCCTATTCCCAGGAAGATTTATTAAAAGTTCTACCGAAAACAAGAGTGGATAATCCACAATATGTAAATATCCCAAAGCAACAAAGTAAATTACGCGACGATAGTAAAATTATTGAAGATAGTTTGTTAGCTTTAAGTAAGCGAGCTCCTCAAATAAGTGCTTTGGTTAATCGAGAAATAAGTTCGATTAATAATAATATGGATAAAACAATTAAAGTTTTGGCAGAGCGAAACACAAGTGAAGCAAATATGCGTATGCAAAGTGCGATGACTTCTATTAACAATTTAGCTTTATTGTTAAACGAGAGCTTAGAGCAAATGCAAATGCAGATGAAAAAGAAGAAAGATGGAAAGCCGGGAAGTGGAAAATGCAAAAAGCCGGGGAAGGGTAATAATCCTAGTCAGGGACAGGGTAAACCAAGTATGCAAAGCATGAAGCAAATGCAAGAACAACTCAATAAGCAAATGCAACAATTAAAGGATGCGCTTGAAAAGGGACAAAAACCTGGAGAAAAGCCCGGACAAAAACCCGGAGAGAAACCGGGAAATGGCCAAAGTCCGGGAATGGGAAAAAATGGAAATATGGGTATGATGCCGGGCAGCAGTGAGCAGTTTGCAAAAATGGCTGCCCAACAAGAAGCTTTAAGAAGACAGATGCAACAGTTAATGGATAAGTTAAAAAATAAAGGATCTAACCCTGGCGGTAATTTAGCGGATTTAATGGAGCAAACCGAGAAAGATTTGGTTAACAAGCAGTTAACTAACGAAACAATGAGGAGGCAACAAGATATTTTAACAAAATTGCTTGAAAGTGAAAAGGCAGAAAGGGAAAGAGAGCAAGATGAACAACGTAAAAGTAATGAAGCAAAAAATGAACAATTAAGCAACCCAAAACAATTTTTAGAGTATAAAAGGATGAAAGAAAAAGAATTGGAGTTGTTAAATACTGTTCCGCCAAATTTAACACCTTATTATAAAGAGAAAGTGAATACTTATTTAAATAACACAGGAAAACAATAACAATGATTCCGTCAAAGGGTGAACATATTAAAATTAGTAGTACCAATACGAATATTAGACTGGTGGAAAAGTTAATTGATGATGTTTGCCAAGTTTATAAAGTGAACGAGGATAGTTATGGCAACATACTTATTGCCGTAACAGAGGCCGTAAACAATGCCATACAACACGGTAATCAAAATAATCCGGAAAAATTTGTGGAAATTGGATTTAATAATGTTAATCAGCTTTTAACTTTTAATGTTAGTGATGAAGGTAACGGTTTTAATTATAATGCTTTGCCTGATCCTACCGACCCTGCCAATATTGATAAGCCACACGGAAGAGGCATTTTTTTAATGAGGAATTTGGCTGATTCTGTAGAATTTCTGAATAATGGCAAAACGGTGATGCTAAGTTTTAAAAATTAGTTTTAAAACGCTTCTGCAACCAAAATATAAAAGTATCCACCTTCTTTTCCATAGCCATAATCGAGCCTAAGGTTTAATCTTTCAGCCGGGTTTATTACAAATCTTAGTCCTGCACCAACAGAGTACTTAAGGTTTTCAAATTTTAAATCGCTTTGTTTTTTAAATACATCTCCAACACCTGCAAATGTTGTCATACCAAATCGCCAAAATAAAGGGAAACGATATTCAACTTGCGTACCAACAAAGTTGTGGTCTCTATATCTGTTTTTTGGATAACCCCTTAATAAATCATCATTACCAACTATGGATAGATCTAAAAACGGTACTTCGCCTGAAGCAAAGCGTGCTTTAGTTTGTAATGCTAATATGTGATTACGTTTAATTTTAAAGAATTGATGATAAGTAAAGTTTAATACATTAAAATTATAAGTGCTTCCGATTGCTTTGTTGTAAAAATAACTGGAGATTTCTACTAATTGACCTTTATGTGAGTTAATGACATTATCTCTGGTATCGTAAACAGTTACTAATCCAAGAGCAGATTGTCTTGTACCTTTGTTACCTGTAATGTTATTAACCAGTAAACTACTATTTGGTTGATGAACAAAGCCGAATGTTTCTTCAAAATGATAATCAAAACCTAAAAATAAACCATGGTGAATTTTTTTCAGGAAAAGGGATTTAAAACTAAATAAGTTATACTCATATAGCTCGTTAAAATCTTTGCTTGTTGCGTTGCCAATACCGTAAAAGCGGTCAGGAAAATTACGGAACCTTAGTTCACCTTTAAATAGAAAGTTTTCATTTCTGGTAAAAACGTTCCATTGTCCCCATAAATCCAGCTGTTTATTTTGTGTATAATCCCCCAAAAATTGCACATTAGACACTCTTGTATCCTTACCTATAGAATCTTTACTCGGCAATTTAAAATAGTATACGCCTGCACCACCAAATGCCCATCGGGTATCTGGGGTATAGTAGATGAGTGGAAGAATAAAAAACCCAGATTTTTCGGAATTCACCGTATCACTTAGTGGTTTAAAACCGGGCACACCTCTTTTACGTTTTGGTATACTATCGTCTGCAGAAGCCTCATGGCTAATTAAGAATAAAACTGAAGTGATTATAATTCTTAAATAGTTCATTGTCTTTAAGCATGAAAGTTACAAAAAAATTAAATGAAAAATTGGCAAGATGATTTGGGGCGTACTTTTTAGCAAAAACAGTTAAAAAATGTTCGAATATCCTGCCTGTGGGCAGACAGGTTCAACAATTGAAAAAAGTGGCAGGATAGAAGAATAAAATTTATTAATTTTATGAGAAAGAATTGGAATAGGCTTGGGGTTACAAACCTATTCGCAAACATCCGCCGTGGTTTACTTCCATCGTCAACATCAAATGAAGTCCCACTTAAGAGGTAGGACTTCATTTGATGCATTCTGTGGATTCGGAGAGATTATTTGCATGATCTGCTCCTTTCCAACTCAGTGGATCAATAAAATGACGCCGCTTCGCTTCGTCTGTTTTTATTTTCCTACAAATCCTTGCAAGCGAGCTTGTCGGATTTTCCGGAAAACAAAAATGCCTCGCCGAAAAGGCCAGGCATTTGTTGATCAGATCGTGGACTCCATCGACATATTTTCGAACTCTTTTGTAATAGATCTGGAGAATTTGAGCAGACTCAAGCACTTCTTAGTTAGAGATTAAATGCGAACTCCAATAATAGTTATATCATCAACTTGTTCTAGATTTCCTAACCACTCTGAAAATACTTTTTCTAGTAATTCTTTTTGCTCTTACATTGGTAAATGTGAATTAGAAGCTAAAAGTTCTCGTAAATTTTTACTCATAAATTTTTTTCCAGCCGGTCCACCAAACTGATCAGGAAAACCATCCGTGAGTGCATAAACAACCCGACAGCAGAGGTAAGAACGAAGAGAATATGAAGTTATCGCAAAAACGCAGCGAGGCTGTTATGAGCTATTTTGTGAATAATAAAATTGAACAGACACGCATAAAACCTGTAGGTATGGGTGAAACAATTCCACTGAATACCTGCACCGATGGTGTGAAATGTACCGAAGAAGAATACAAAATGAACAGAAGAACAGAGTTCAAGTTCAGTAAGTAGTTTGAAATACAATGTTTTATTTGTTTTTGTTTTTACAATTTAAGATCCTAAAATATCAAAGTTAAATCAATTATTTATTTTTAATTGAATCTATAAAAACTATTTCTAGGGTTAAGGTAAATTAAACATTTTGTATTTTTCGTAAGAATACCAGTAGGTCGTTTTTTTTGGTACGGGAAATGGGAATAGAGGTGCCATCAACAAGTGTCACAAGTCCGCCATCTTTATTGGAATATTTAACAACATAGTTGCAATTAACTACATAGCTGCGATGCGCCCTGAAAAAATATTCGTTTAATAAGCTTTCAAATTCTTTGATGGGTTTAGATGCTACGAACTGACCTGTTTTCGAATGAACTATTGTGTACATGCCAGAAGCTTCTATGTATAGAATATTTTCCATTTCAAAGTAATGTACACCTTGGTGTGTTTGAATGATGAGTTTTTTTGGTTGAGATGCAGTGAGGTTTTCATTCAGTGCAGTTAATCGTTGATGAACGGAATTACTAAGGTTTTTTTCTTTTTTTTGTTTGAATCTGCTAATGGTTTCTTTTAATTCATTAGCGTCAATTGGTTTCAATAGGTAATCAAATGCCGCCATTTTAATGGCATTGATAGCGTATTGATCATAAGCAGTAATAAATACAATATCAAATTCTCTACCTTCTTTTATAAAGTCGTTTATTTGTAAGCCTGAGTAATTTGGCATCTCAATATCTAAGAATACAATATCCGGGTTTTTAGAATGAATGAGTTCTATTGCTTTCGGAAGACTATCGCCTTCACCAACGATGGTTACTTCTGGAAAAGATTTTTCAAGAAGAGCCCCTAATACCGTACGAGCATGCTGCTCATCGTCAATTACAATAACTTTAATATTTTCCATTTAAAACATATTTTATACTAATAGTTACCTGTGTTCCTGTTTCCAAATCTTCAATTTTAATGTTAACTTTCATTTTATCAGATAAGTTAATACGTTCTATTCTTTTATTTGTTGCTTCAATAGCAAACGACTTATGTTCTTTAAGGCTCTTAATGTTTATTTCATTTGATCGCGCTCTGCCTATGCCATTATCACTTATAATAATATTTAGGCCCATCTGATTGCCATTTATTTTAATGTTTAATGTTTTATCACCTTCTTTATGAAGCAGACCATGTTTGATGGCATTTTCAATAAAGGGAATGGTAATTAAGGTTGGTATTTCTAGAAAATGTATATCAGTTTCTTTATCAATATCTAGGTTAAAGTGTATTTTACCTTCAAATCTGCTGGATTCGAGATGCAAATAATTTTTTATAAAGTCAATTTCTTTGGCAAGTAATATGTATTCCTTATTAGAATATTCAAGTACTGAACGAATAAGTTGGGAAAATTTTGAAATATCATTATACGCATCTTCACTTTTAGCAGTTAATACTTTCGCCTGAATGGAGCTTAATGTATTGAATATAAAATGAGGATTCATTTGCGAACGTATAGCAGTTAATTCGGCAGAAAGCAGCTTTATTTGTGAACGTTGTTTATCTAATTTTTCTTTATTTTTTTTATAGATCAAGTGTATGCGCCAGTTGTAAAGTGTTTTAAGTATTGTTATTATTAATACAATAGAAATAATAATGAACCACCATTTTTTCCAGAAAGGAGG
>B570J29032_109959603_pt1 | contig 37884 bp, 34 predicted proteins | sample LakMenEpi16Nov12_FD_29032 | JGI IMG/M metagenome (IMG submission 29032) | reverse complement strand
GTAGCCCGTACGGGAATCGAACCCGTGTTTCATCCGTGAAAGGGACGTGTCCTGACCCCTAGACGAACGGGCCATTATTTTACTTCCATGGTAGAAGCCCAGTTTTGATTTGGGATTGCAAATTTAAGCTTTTTTTATTTACCAGCAAATTTTTTTAAATTAAAGTGGAAGAAAATACATGAAATAGGCCTTTTTGTTTAGCAATTCCGGAGGAATGTTGAGCAGTATTATTTAAGAAAAACCAACAACCGCACGAACCTGAGCCAGCTTGGCATTAGCGCGTTCTGCGGCCTTCGCCTCTCCAATTCGTAATGCATTTTCCAATTCCTGCTCGTTGGCCATTAACCTGGCGTATTCAGCTCGTTCTGCTTTATATTTATCTAAAATTAATTCGAAAATGGCATTTTTAGCGTGACCGTATCCGTAACCGCCCTTTAGATAATTCTGACGCATTTCTTCAGTTTGAGATTTGCCCGCAATTACTTTGTATATAGCAAATGCATTACAGGTATCCGGATTTTTTGGGGCTTCTAAAGGCGTGCTATCAGTAACAATACTCCCAATTACTTTTTTTAATTCCTTTTCGGGTAAAAATAAATTAATGAAGTTGTTTCGGGACTTGCTCATTTTTTCACCGTCTGTACCGGGAATTAGCTTTACTTCCTCATCAATGCTGGCTTGTGGTATTACAAAAACCTCCTGCCCTGCCCTGTAATTAAATGATTTTGCAATATCCGCAGTCATTTCCAAATGTTGCAATTGATCTTTTCCAACCGGCACCACATCCGCATCGTACAATAAAATATCCGCTGCCATTAATACAGGATAAGTAAATAAACCTGCATTAACATCACTTAAACGATCGCTTTTATCTTTGAACGAATGTGCATTGGCTAACATAGGGAATGGCGTGTAACAGTTTAAGTACCAGGTTAATTCTGTAACTTGCGGTACACGACTTTGTCGGTAAAATATCGTTTTGTTTACATCCAAACCAAATGCCAACCAGGTTGCAGCAACTGCTTTTGTACTTTCTTTTATCTGTTGTGCATCTTTTACAGAGGTTAAACTGTGTAAATCGGCAATAAATAATAAGCTTTCTACATTGGGTTGCTTACTTTGTTCGATTGCAGGCACAATAGCGCCAAGCAAATTGCCTAAATGCGGTACATTGGTACTTTGTATGCCGGTTAAAATCCGCTTCATGTTTTTACATTTTAATCGTCTGGCTTCTATCCGGACCAACAGAAACGATGGTGATTGGCGTAGAAGTTGCTTTCTCAATAAAGGTTACATAGTCTCGTAACTCAGCCGGTAATTGATCTTTGTGATTAATTTTGGTTAAATCGCAATGCCAACCCTTTACCGTTGTAGTAATAGGTTTTAAATATTGAGGATCGATATTATATGGCAAATAATCAATCACTTGTCCATTATAATTATAATGTGTACAAATTTCAATGTTTTCAAAATCACTCAACACATCTGCTTTCATCATCATTAATTCAGTTACACCATTAATCATGATTGCGTATTTAAGTGCCGGGATATCCAGCCATCCCGTTCTGCGAGAACGACCGGTGGTACTGCCAAACTCACGTCCAATTTGTCTGATTTTTTCACCCACTTCATTATCTAATTCAGTTGGAAATGGTCCGCTACCAACACGTGTACAATACGCTTTAAAAATTCCAATCACATTCCCAATTCGGTTAGGCGCAATACCTAAACCATTACATGCCCCGGCACAAATAGTGTTACTGCTGGTTACAAAAGGATACGATCCAAAATCCACATCCAACAAACTCCCTTGTGCGCCCTCGGCCAACACGCGTTTACCACTCATCACGGCATTATTGATGTAATGTTCAGTATCAATAAATTGTAATTCTTTTAAACTCTCAATTGCCGCAAACCAGGCTGGTTCTAATTCAGCTAAATTATAATCGTAATTATAAAAGGATAATAACTGCTTATGTTTATCTACTAAGGTATTATATTTCTCCCTGAATTCATTGGTTTCAATATCTCCTACACGTAAGCCGTTGCGACCGGTCTTATCCATATAAGTTGGGCCAATTCCTTTTAAGGTTGAACCGATTTTATTTTTTCCTTTAGCTGCCTCGCTTGCTGCATCTATTAAACGATGTGTAGGCAAGATCAAATGGGCACGTTTGCTTATAACCAATTTGGTTGTTACATCTACGCCCAATGCCTTGAGGGCGTCAATTTCCTTTTTAAAAATAACCGGGTCAATAACCACGCCATTACCAACCACATTAATAGCCGTTGGGTGAAAAATGCCGCTTGGTATGGTATGCAACACATGTTTGATGCCATTAAACTCAAGTGTATGACCGGCATTTGGTCCGCCTTGAAATCTGGCTATTATATCGTAACTTGGCGTTAGAACGTCTACAATTTTGCCCTTTCCTTCATCGCCCCATTGTAAACCTAATAGTACATCTGCTTTGTTCATTTAATTTAAAATTTAAGGTCATAAAGTTATTATTATTTAAAAGTTTATGAGGGGATGTTATTAACTATTTATACGCAATTATTTTCGTTTCAAACAGCATTTTAGCATTCAAACAAAATATTATTGGCTTATATTCGTTAATTCTTTTTTAAACTGTCTTTTGTACCAACCATTCCATATTCACCGTGTTTTATTAGCAGGAATTTGTTTGTTTATGACTATTGCTTTTAATGCTCAAACAACTTCTGTTAATGGTGTAGTAAAAGGCTTAGATGGCGAGCCTTTACCTAACATCATTGTATATGAGCAAGGTAATGAAAAAAATAGTTTCGAAACTGATACCACAGGCGAATACCGTTTAACCGTACCTGCCAACAACACCGTTACCTTGGTATTTTACAGCGTTAATTTTGATAAATACAGTAAACAACTCGTTACGTCAACCAAACCCATTTACTTAAGTCCGGTATTAAATTTTAAAAATCAACTCACCGAAGTAGAAGTGCAAGACCTCAGCAGCCGAGGCGGCAGCAGTACTTACCTTGAACCAAAGAATTTTAATCAATTACCAACCTTAACCGGTAATGTGGAAGATTTAATAAAAACTCAAATTGGTGTAAGTTCCAATAACGAGCTAAGCAGCGGATACTCGGTGCGCGGTGGCAACTTTGACGAGAACTTAATTTATGTAAATGATATCGAAGTGTATCGCCCTTTTTTAGTCAGAAGCGGTCAGCAAGAAGGTTTAAGTTTTGCCAATCCGGCCATGGTTCAAAAAATTACTTTCAGCAGCGGTGGCTTTGAAGCAAAATACGGCGACAAATTAAGCAGTGTTTTAGACATCACCTACAAAAGACCCTTAAAAGCAGGTGGTTCAGCCAGTGCCAGTTTTTTAGGGGGGAACATTCAACTCGAAGGTATCAGTAAAAATAGATTAGTGGCTTATACCATTGGCGCTCGTTATCGCACACTGTCATATATATTGCAAACTTTTGACACCAAAGGTGAATACAGGCCAAACGCAGGCGACATTCAAAGTTTTGTAACATTTAAGGTTAATCCAAAATTTAGCGTTGAGTGGTTAACCAATTTAGCAAGTAACCGTTATTTAGTTATACCGGCCAGCAGGCAAACTAATTTTGGAACCGCCAAACAAGCCTTGCGCTTTACAGTTTATTTTGACGGACAAGAGTTGATGAGTTACCTGACAGGAATGACAGGCGTGTCGGCCATTTACAAACCAACAGCTAAAACACAATTAAAATTCATCACATCGGCATACCATGCCAGAGAGCAGGAATTGTTTACAGTGCAAGGGCAATATTACATTGATGAATTGGAAGCAGATTTTGGGAAACCAACGTTTGGTCAGGTTGCCTTTAACCGCGGCGTAGGGACATTTATTAATAACGGCAGAAATTATTTAAGTTCTACAGTTGCTAATTTTGAGCATAAAGGTACTCACCAAATAAACAATAAAAGCCAATTTTTATGGGGTGCACGAGCTCAACAAGAAATCATTAACGATCGTTTAAGCGAATGGAAAACAGTTGATTCGGCTGGTTACATTTTACCTTACAGCCCTAATGTTATTACTTTAGAAGATGTTTATAAAACCAAAATAACACTTCAAAGTCAGCGCTTTCAGGGGTATGCACAATACAACCTTCAAAAACTTTTAAGCGATAGTTCTGAAATTGTTTTAACGGCAGGTGCAAGAGCAAATTATTGGACGCTGAATAATCAATTAGTTGCATCACCGCGTGTTACCTTCGCTATAAGGCCTAATTGGAAGCGAGACTGGTTGTTTAAAATTAGTAGCGGTATTTATTATCAACCTCCATTTTATCGTGAGTTGCGGAATATTGATGGCACAGTAGTTACTAATCTCAAAGCACAGCAAAGTATTCATTTTGTGTTTACCAGTGATTACAATTTTAAAATGTGGAATCGACCGTTTAAGTTAATTATGGCCGGTTATTATAAACAACTCAACCAATTAATTCCATACGAAGTAGATAATGTGAGAATTAGATACTTTGCCAACAATAATGCGAAAGGTTATGTTGTAGGTAGTGATGTGCGCATTAACGGCGAATTTGTGCCGGGTGTAGAAAGCTGGGCTACATTAGGATTATTGAGAACGTATGAAAAAAGTCCGGACAATATTCATTACTTATATTACAATAAAGCCGGTGAAGAAATTGTAAAAGGATTCACCTTTGACCAGGTTAAAACTGACAGTGTAAAAGTTGATCCGGGTTTTATTCCTCGTCCTACCGATCAATTAGTAACCTTCGGATTATTTTTTCAGGATTATTTGCCAAAGCGCCCGCAGTTTAAATTTAATTTGAATTTACAGTTTGGAAGCGGGTTACCCTTTGGCCCGCCAACACATAAACGTTGGGAACAAATTAAACGCATGCCGCCTTATAGACGTGTTGATGCGGGATTTGCATACAATATTCTTAAAAGCAACCGGGAAATTAAACGCAAAAACGCGTTCAATAACTTAAAGGAAATGTGGGTATTTTTAGAAGTGTTTAATCTATTGCAAATTCAAAACACGGTTTCCTACATTTGGGTAACCGATGTGACCGGCAACCGTTATGCCATTCCAAATTATTTGACAAATCGACAAATAAATTTACGTTTACAAATTAGTTTCTAAAATAAATCTTAATTTTAAAAAAAATACACACATGAAAATTTCACATAATAAAGTTGTTGCGGTTAATTACTACCTAACCGGCAGCAAAGGCCAATCTGCAGAAGAATTAATTGAACAAACCTCAGCCGAAAACCCATTTGTTTTTTTAGTTGGGCATGGAGGCGTGCTACCTGATTTTGAAACACACTTAAGTGATAAAACCAAAGGTGATAAATTTGATTTTAGAATAGGTGCTACAAAAGCCTATGGCAACTATGAACAAGATTATGTAGCTAAACTTGATAAATCCATTTTTATGGTGGATGGAAAGTTTGACAGTGAGCGCATTAAAGTTGGAGAGGATGTTGAGATGAACGATCAGGATGGGAACCGATTAGTAGGACATGTATTAGAAGTTAGTGATAACCATGTTGACATGGATTTTAATCATCCTTTAGCAGGATATGACTTACACTTTATTGGTGAAGTGTTAGATGTTCGTGAAGCCAGTGCAGAGGAAATTGATCATGGTCATGTTCATGGCCCGGGTGGTCATCACCATCATTAAAAATTACAAACCGCTTGAATTAATCATGCGAGATTGAGCTAAACAACTTAAGTGTCTTTATTCCAAGATTAAAAGGAATTAAAGCCGGTATCTTTAAGTGACTAACTAGGTTATACTCTTTTTTTACACGATTGAAGTGACGTAATCATGACAAGTGAGCAATTTTGGGGACTTATACTCAATTTTTGATTAAGTGAATTTAAGTACGATAAATTTAATTTACATTTAGGGCATGAAATTATTAACGCCGGATACCTCCTTTTTTCAAAATTACTTTGACAAAGGAAAGTTTGTTTTGGCTTGGAGAATTTCCATCGTTTTTGTATTGATTTTCCTGATGGTTTCTGTTTTCTATTTTCAAAGTAGTCCCATGGCTGCTTTCTTTTCCTTTATACCGGTTCTGGTGGGCGGTGGCAGCTTGGTCTATTTACATCTGACCAAAAACTTCAAACCCTTGTTTTGGTTATATGCTTCTTCCGGAACCATATTATCGCATGTGGCGATGAATATGACGATGAACATGACCCACTATGTAGATTTTTTATGGATGGTGGCATGTATTTTTCTGGCATTTATAGGCATTGGTAAACGAATTGGTTTACTCTTTATTGGAATTAATTTTGTGTTAACTGTTTTTTTCTTTTCTATTACACTTAACACGCATATCATTAACATTCAACCTAGGTCAAATTTAATTATGATTGGAGAATTACTTGAAATTGCTTTTGCGCTTTTTATTTTGGGTTATTTGGCTTATCAGTATATCGTTTTTCAAGACTACACTTATAATCAGTTAAAACTTGCTTTACAAAATCAAGAAAAGCAAACAAAATTGATTCAAGAAAAAAATGAACAAAATACGCTCCTAATTAAAGAGGTACATCACCGCGTCAAAAATAATTTACAAATCATCACAAGTTTGTTGCGACTACAAAAACAAGACCTTAAACCAGAAATGGCCGAAAAGTTAGATGAAGCGATTGATCGGATTATGGCAATGGCGTTAATACATCGAAAACTATACCAAACAAGTGATTTATCCTCTGTTAATGTTGATTCTTACATTCACGATTTGGTTGAAAATATTTCCAAAAGTATTAATGTAAGCAAAGAAATTAAAGTTAAGGTTGAAACTTCAATTATGCCTTTTGGTTTAAAAACAATTGTACCATTGGGTTTAATCTTAAACGAATTAATATCTAACTCTTACAAACACGCTTTCACAAACTCGGAAATTGGCGTAATCACCATTCAATTAACTAATACCTCATCAGCCGATTTCGTTTTAAAATACTCGGATAATGGAATCTGGAAGGAATCAGACCCTACTAAATTTAATTTTGGCATAGATTTAATCGAAACACTTACCTCACAATTGGATGGTAAAATGACAAGAGAAAAATCTACCTACTCGTTCAGGTTAAAAAATCTAGATATTTGATTAGCAATTAAATTGCATGTATTTACTGCACTCTGCAGCCAAATTCAAAGCTACTCACCAACAATTAACTTTCCTACAAATCGCTGAGAGTTGATATTTAAATCATAAAAATAAACTCCAGGCGGCGTATTTTCTTTAAACAACAAATAACCATTCTCATTTACTGCGTAACGAATAAAGACTTCGTTTCCGGCAAGGTTCGTAAACCTTATCACACCGTTTTCAAAATCTAACTTCTCTTTGTTATTTATGATTAAACGAGCAGTTGAGTTAAAAGGAGAAGGAAATACTTTGCCACCATAAGCAGAAAAATCTTCAGTTGTAAAACCCACGGTAGTAAAAGGTGAATGCTGTGCATAAATATCATCATCCAAACCATTGCGTTTATCTTCCCAGACATAAATACACCCACCTGCACCATCCGCTATGCTGCCCACTTGCGCTTGCGAATTGGCGGCGTTGCCAATATTAATACCATTTAATGCCCATTGAATTGCTCCATTTGAATTTAATTTTTGCGACCTCACATCCCATTGACTACCGGGCACTGAATCTTGCCAAACAACAATGGCGCCACCCGAGCCGTCTCCTACAATATTTGCATTCTTTTGATCAAAAGTAGAACCCGTTAATGCAATACCATTCAACGTCCAAAGAGGGTTACCCGATAAATCTATTTTTTGAACATAGATATCGCTATTGTTGGCAATAAAAGAACGATGATCTGCCCAACATATAATAATGCCATTGCTTCCTCCGTCAGTAATTATATCAAGTTCCTCTTGATTATCAGCAGCAACAGCTACCGGCACACCGTTAGTTGCCCACAAAGCAGTACCACTCGCATTTAACCGTTGAGCATAAATGTCAAAATCCAAAGCATTGCGTTTATCCTGCCATGCTATTATGACGCCATTTGAACCATCAGCCCTCATTTTAGGATAAGATTGTGAATTAATGGCATTACATACAACCACGCCGTTAACTGCCCACAATGGATTTCCTGAACCATTGATGCGTTGGGCATAAATATCAGGCTCCACACCCATTCTTCTGTCCTGCCAAACAATAAAAGCCCCACCGGCATTATCTGATTGTATTCTTGGACGAATTTGCTTTAGTGGGGAATTACATATTGGCACACCTGCGCTTGTCCATAAAAGTGTTCCTGTATTGCTAATACGTTGTGCATAAATATCAGTAGAACCCAATAATGAATCTTGCCAAACCACAATTGCTCCTCCTGCTCCATCACTTACCAATTTTGTTCCTTTCTGCGATAAAGGTTTACTGCAAACAGGAACACCATTCGTGGCCCACAATGCCACCCCATTTGAGTCTAATCTTTGAGCATAGATATCCGACTCACCATTTCTATAATCATCCCATGTAATAATTACACCACCGTTTCCATCTTCAACCGAAGAAATAGAATTTTGCTCAGCATTGTTAATACAAACCGGCACGCCGTTAACTGCCCACTTGTTTACACCTGCAGAATTAATACGTTGAGCATAAACATCATCACTTGTCCCATTCCGTTTATCCTCCCAAATAATAAATGCTCCTTTTTTTGTATCAGAAGATAGTGAAACATTTTTTTGTGTATTAGCTGCAACAGCAATTGGTGTATTAATTGTCGAATTTGTATTCCATTGCGAATACCCAAAATGACAAAACAGCATACTGATAAACGTTCCGGCAAAATATCTAGACTTCATAATAAATTTAATTCAGCACAAAAAATTAATAACAAATCTATCTTATCAAAGTTATTGAACCCGTTTTTTCATTTACTTTTCCGTCAACACCCTTATATGTTATTTTATAGTTGTACACACCCAAATCGCAAGCTACGCCTTTGAAGGTTCCATCCCAACATTGTTCAATGTTATTGGATGTAAACAATAATTTACCCCAGCGATCAAATATTTCGGTTTTAACTTCTAACAAAGAATTACCGTATATTTTAAATACATCATTCAACCCATCTGCATTTGGTGTAAAACTATTAGGAATAAAAATACCGTAATTAGTAGTGATGGCGATACAAACCTGATCTGTTGCTTTGCAACCAAATTCATTAATTGCTTCGGCCATGTAACAACCATCTCTGTTAGGCTGAATTTGAGTTTGCGGACAATCTTTGCACGCAATAAAATCACCTGCTATCCATGAAATTGTTCCAGTACCTTTGGCAGTGATAAAAATTTGTTCATCAATGTTGTAAGTCGTATCTCTTCCGGCATAAACGATTGGCACACTGTTTACAATTAAAGCTGTAGTTGCAGTACCACTGCAATATCCTTCTTTCGTAACATTAACTGTGTAAATTACATTGCTGGAGGCTGTTGAAATAACTGAAGATAAAGTTGTAGTATTTAATCCATAAGGTGGATCCCATGAGTAGTTGGTTCCGCCATAAGCTGTGATTCTGGCTTTTTCTCCTCTACAAATAACCACGCTTGGTATTACACTTGCCACAATTTGAGGAAAAACAACTACATTGATACTGGCCTGTTCAGGGCAACTTAAGGTACCTTGATTATTTGATCCAATAACCGTATAAGCGGTTGTTAGAAGTGGGTTAACTACAATTTGATTTTGATTCGTACTTAAAATAGAACTATTCGGAACCCATGTGTAGGTTTGTGCGCCATTTGCAACAATTTGTGATGTAAACGTTGTGCCTTGACATAAGGTTGGATTACTTGCAGCAATTTGAAGTGTTGGAGAAGGTAGAACATTTACTGTTATTTGTTTTGTACTTGTACAAGCATGAGGTCCAACTGTGTAAACCGTTGTGACCATTGGAGAGGCAATTGGATTAGAGCATGTCGTACAACTTAAACCAACTGTTGGTGTCCAGATATATTCAAAACCATTTAACGCAGATAGCTCTGCTCCCTTACCTGTGCAAATTGTTACCATATCCGGCACAGTAGTTAAGGTTTGATTGATGGCAAAATGCGCTGTGAGTGTTTCATTAGCAGCAATATTTAAAGATATGGTTGTAGCAGCAGTGTTCGGCGTAATTGTTGAACCGGAACTGGTTGTCCAGTGCGTGAAACAATAATTAGGGTTTGGAATGGCTGTTACAACATTTGGCATATTGCCCGGGTAATTACCAGTCCAAGGTAATGACGTTAGCGTTAAAGAATTAAAACCTACAATTCCCCCGTTAGCAGGCATAGTTTTAACTGTGATTTTAAATGGACCAGTTGTTTGATAACAATTATCAAATCCATTTAAAACACTGTCGCAACGTTGCAAAATAAAATTGCGTAGTTGCTGAACGTGCAATTGCCATTGTGCCATGGTGCCACCCCATCTTGTTACTTGAGCCGGCATTTCAGGAGCAATTTTATTAGTCATGCTGTCAAGTATTGCAACCATACGCGTGCAACTTAAACCTGAATTTAACAAGTCAAAATAACGCATAACATAATATTGCTTAAACGTGGGGTTGGTTAATAATTTATTTAAAATCGGAATATGCCCTTGTCCTCCCGGGTTATTGAGTGTTTGTGGATCGCATGGATTGGCGTTAGGATTTGTGTTAGGTACACCGGTATAATTAATATAATGATCAAAAGTCGCATCACAATCCCATAAGGTATAACGCCATTTCTTTTTGGTAGCACTGTAATTTAAACCTCTCCACCATGCAGTGTTCCAATTTAACCAGTCACTTGATAAAACATAAGAATTTAATATAACATAATCCGCTAAACTTTTGGTATCAAATACGGATTCAACATAGTTGTAATTTGCAGGAACAGTCATACTGTTTGCTGCTACATAGTTTTTAAAAGTATTCCAATCGGTTATCCCTTGAGGACCACCATAGGCAGCCCAAGTACCGCCCCAAGTTTGTAAAAATTGAATTGAATCATTTTTAGTATTGTAATACTCTTCTGTAAAATCCACATCATCCACTTTTTCCCTAAAATCATAAACACCCCAATAACGGCCGTTAACGTATAAAATACCGGGTGCCCAGGTACGTTCATCTAAATGTAATTTTGCTTTTTGTGAAACTGTGTGTACGTATTGATCTCGAATATGTGCTCCTCCCAGTGTTGCAGCGTTTGTATTTCCTGAAAATGGATAATTATCATTTGCAGCGGCTTTAATGATTAAACGTTGAAATTTATTCCTGTTTTTTGAATTAAAGATTTTATACTTTAAAGCATCGTTATAGCCATATTCATCCCTGGCAATGTAATCAATTCCTCTTTGTGGATAGGCCCATGAGTCATTTCCATGTTTGTTGGTTTGGCCATATCCTTCTGTTTTTAATGCGCCGGTTTCATCAAAATACTCAATACCAGTGCGTGGAACAATTTGCGTACCACCCATTAAGTTTTGAATGTTATCGGCAAAAATTGAAATAACATTAACGGTGTGAGGAGAATTAATAAAGTAAGTATTGCTTTCAATAAAGCTTGGAAGTACTAAAGGGTTTGTACTAAATGCTCTCGCTCTTACTACACTGGTAGTTGGAATAGCAAGAGGTCCGGCATAAAGCGCAGATGCAATGGTTGGCTCACTTCCGTTGGTCGTGTATCTAACAGTAACACCTACTCCTGAACTCGCAACGCCAACGTTTTGTGCAGCAGTATAGAAACCCGCAGGAACACTCAACGTTGGTGTAGGCGCATAACCAAAATAGGCTGTTGCGGTATTGTTTGATGCGTTTGGCGTTGGATTTGTAAATAAACTCCAAGTCGCAGCCCCATCTGTTGTTCTCCCTCTGGAATGACCGAGCTGTGTTCTGAACATTGTAGTAGAATCTATGATTGTTAAAGCAGGTGAAGAAAAAACAATTCTATCATTGTTACATTGTTTTAAATTAAAACTGGTATGCAAATTAGGTCCCGTGTTAATGTTTCTGCCGGAAGCCCAAATTCTTAAAAAACTATTGCCGTTGATGGTTACGTTACCAAATGTCCATTTACCAAGGTTTGAAATTTTATCACTTAGCTTGTAACCGTTAAGATTTACGGGTGTTGCAGAGGTATTATATAATTCAATAAAATCCTCTGTGTTACCAAAATTATCCGTAAAACTTGTTAAGTTCGACGCAGAATATTCGTTAATAATCACTTGAGATGAAGCCAGATTAACTGATGAGAAAAACAGAACAGCACTCAGGAAATGTTTGGCATCGTTTGCTCCAGTCAAAATTTTATTTAATAGTTTCATTGTTAACTTTTTGTATTGCTAAAGATAGTTAATTTATAACAATTAATTAAACCTAAAACCTAAAATTTACACGGACGGTTAATAACTATTATTTACATATTTAAACACGAAAATCTTTGTAGAATTGGAGATAAAACAAACACTCAAAATCTTGTTTTTTGAGCTCATTTAATGGGTTTTTTTGTTAAAAAAGATGCGAAAACATCAGGTTTTATTGAAATAATGTAAAAACCAACAGAATTTGACTAAATTACTCCTTATTTAGATTTTAGGTCTCTTAGTAACTTTTTAGCCAAACTTTGTCCCCAACAAATGCTTGGTTTTAAAGCTTCTTCTCTTTTAAATAATTCTATAGATGTAATTAACTGTTGTTCTGTTATTTTAGCCCTTTGATTTCGTTTAAAATGAAAATTATAAAAAGCGTAGAGTAAATTAGCCCTTGCATTCTGTTTATTCTTCAGGTAAATCTCGTTTATTTCATTTTCTAAAATAGCCTCTTCGTCAACATCACCGTTAATCGATTTTAATGCAATGCACGTTCCAAACTTCCATAACATTTTTGATTCTATACCAAATTGAAAAGCTGAATCTAATTTAAGATAAGTAGACTTTGTGTCTGATAAATACATCTTAGCAGTGAATCTGTCGTTGGGGAGGGTTAAATAGGATAATTTAATATTCGTAAGCATGTAATAAAATATTACCATACTATCTTGCGGCGACCCTTTTAATAATCTCGAAAATGTCTCTTGGCAAGGCTTCAGTCTTTCGATTGATTCACTTGTGTCTACTGTAGTTTTACATGCTTGAAAAGCAAGCTCGGTAAAAGATTGAGCATTAGTGAAATGAATTGAAATACAAATAGCTACTATACTTAGTAATGTTTTCATTTAATTTAAAATTTTGAATTTAAAAGGCATACAAGTTAAAATTAAAGGAACTACTTGTAAAAATTAATATATTTAACACAAATTTAATACTTAAATAATACGTTATTGATTTTATAACAAAAAGATTAATAAAAGCAATTAATACGCTTATGACTGTAAACCAAAAATATATTTCTAAAATTGCCCCTATTCTTCCTCTTTTACTCATAATTAGTGCTTGCAAAAAACAACCCGGAGAAGGCGGTTTTGCAACCATTAAAGGTAGATTGTTTGTTAAAAATTATGATCCCACTTATACGGTTTTACTTTCTCAATACTACCTGCCCGGAGAATCTGTTTATATTATCTATGGAGATAACAACGAAGTTGGTGATAATGTGCGAACCACCAATGATGGCTCATTCACATTTAATTATCTGCGTAAAGGAAAATATAAAATATACGCTATTGGAGAGGATAGCACCAAGCCCTCTTTAAGTATTCCCAAAGAAACGCTTGTAGAAATAGAAATTAAAGAGAAAAAAGAAGTTATTAATGTTGGTGACTTGGTAATTATTGACTAGGCTTGAAAAAACATTTCATAATTGCGTTTTTATTTCTGTTTATTTCTACCAACTCCTTTTCTCAGGTTGAAAACGATGCGGGCTTATGGACAACTTTTACAATCCAAAAAAAAATTACAAAAAAAATTTCTATTGTTGTTGATCAAGAATTTAGGTTAAGGGAAAATTTTCAAAGAATTAATTTATTTTATACCAATTTAGGAGTTGACTATAAGGTTAATAAATACTTCAAGTTAAGTCCGTCTTACAGAGCCATACAAAAAATTCGACTCGATAATACAGTAAGTCACAGGCACCGGTTAAGTATGGATGCGACAATTAAAAAAAAGTTTAATAAAATTACTTTAGCCGAACGCGTAAGATATCAAATTGAGGTGCAAGATTATTTAACCAGTAGAAAAGGACATTTGCCCGAACAATTTTTACGTTTTAAAACAGATTTAAAGTATGATTTAGGCTCGAAGTTTACACCCTTTATTTCATGCGAATTACGTTATCAAATTCGTTCATGGCGCGGCAATGATATGTATTACAATAACAGATTTCACCGCATTAGAAATATCATTGGAGTAGATTATGAAATGAACAACAGCCACAACTTTACACTTTACTACCTCATCCAAAACGAATACAACATTCCTGATATTGAAAACATCTACATCATTGGGTTAGCTTATACGCTTAGTATTTAACAAGTTCAAAGAAGTTTACGCTAAGTTAGACTTAGTCGGCATCGTAATAGTATACTTTTATTTGTGCACTATCCTTTAAAAAATCTATTTTACTAATGCTGATGCGGTGAATGTTTAACCCGGTTCGCTCTTTTAAATCTAATATTAACTCGCTTGTTGCATTTGCTTTAATAAGCTCAATTTTTTCATATATAATTAATTGAACATTTTCCTTTTTAAATAGTAAACTGCTTTCAAATAAATAAGCACTTAAAATAATAATCGTGTTAATTAATCCAAGAAACAGATATTCATACACATCGCTGGTGTCTTTAATTTTAGTGACGGCAGCGACCAATCCAATTGCAATCACCAAAAACAAATAACTCATGTCCTTAATGCTTATATCCTCCGTTCGGTAACGCAACATGCTAAAAACTGCAAATAATCCAAATGCAGCACCCATACTTAACTCAACCTTATTTAACAAAAAACTAATTAAGAAAATAACAATGTTGAAAATGAAAAATGTAAAAAACAAATCACTTCGTTTATAATACCTGTAATAAACAAAGCGTATTAATATGAACATAAAAAAAATGTCAATCAAAAATCTGGCACCAAATTTTTGCAACATTTTCATTAGTTCTTCTGTCGATTGTAAGGCTGTTGAATCCATAATTATACTTTACGTAATTTTAATAATTTCTCTTTAAAGTTGTTGGTTTTTAAATTTGATTGCGTTAGTGCCAAAGCCATACAATACTTGCTTATACCGCCAGGCTGTATGTGCAAATCACGCATCAGTTTAATAAATGGTGAAAATTGTTTTGATCCACGTTTTAACTCTGCTATAACGAGTTTATCTAATTGTAAAACCTTATCATTGTTTATTATTTCTAATCCGGTATCTATTGTTAGCCGTTCGCCATTTACAATATTAACAAGCGTAATTCGCTGATAATTGATCCATACATTAGGCTTTAAATTCAAAGCTTTATAAGGCATGATTTTTTCAATAAACTGGCTGGCCTGGGCGTCAAAATTACCTTCCAGTTTATTTTTAATTCTTGTTTTGATGGTTCGATCTTTGTTGGTTTTGAATTTAATTTCAAGAAAATTTAAATTACTCTCCACGTAACTGCGGTGCCTTAATTTATATCGATTCAAAATTCCATTGTGATGATGCCTGTACAACAAAAAATCTTCTGTGTCGAAATACAAGGTTTTATATGTGGATAAACGTGTTCCGTTAATAAAAAAACAACGGTAATCGTTCTTTAAACTTTCTAAAATTGATGGCAGCTTACTTTTATTAAAAATGTACTTGGTATCTGTTCTGTTCATCAACTTAACAGAGTCCATTTCCTCCAAACTAATTGGCTGAAAAGAACTTAGAACACTATTTAAATCAACACTCAAATTATTTTGTCGTATAAACGTACTTTTTGGTTGAGATTAAAGTATTGTTTGCATCAAATATTTTTTTCTCAGACTTTAAACCATTGGCTGTATAGGTAAATGTGTGCTTTTTAATTTGTTTACCATTACCATCTAAAAACTGTTCTTCGGTTTTTTGCTCCATTAAATCATATTTCATGAGCCTTTTTTCCTTTAACACATTTTTACCATCGTACTCCAATTCCTCAATCACATTGCCGTCTTTATTGTAAGTAAATTTGGTTATTGCTTTTAAGTTACCGTCTTTATCGTAATTCCAGTCTTCCGTAACCTGCCCCTTGTTGTCGTAAACAGTTTTACTATCATTAATTACTTTTCCATTAATGGTTTCGGTAACAGTTTGTGATTTGATTCCTAACTTTTTTATTTCCTTCTTTTTTTGAGCAAAACTTATAATCGAGAGAAATAATAACGGTATTAAAAACGAATGTTTCATTATAAATTAATTGTTATCAAATCTACTGTTTTAATTTAATTTTTGCCACTCAAAGTAAAATTAATATCAGATAAATTTGCCAAAATGCTGTTAATTCTTATTGACCCTTTTATTCTCTTGTAATTTCGAAATTGAGCTTTTAATAATTAGTTGGTTCAAGGTTACGAACTCTAATCAAAAGAACAAATAACACTCTAAATTTAGCTGTTTTATATCCAATGATAAGTCAATAAACCTTTATGAATTGAATAATTTTGATTTAGCCGGTTATTGATTAAATTATGTTTTATTAATTGTATTTGCTTTGGATGCAAGCACAATGCCTCGTTAACCGGCACCTCTTCCTTTTGAACGTACCAGGTTTGGCTCATTAAATTAAACGGAAGTTCTTCAAGTGGGATTTGTTGTTCCAATGGGTGCGCATTTGGGTTTATTGCCTTAAACAAAGCCGGTGCATGCGGATGGTCAAGACCAAGTGCATGTCCAAACTCGTGTGCCAAGGTTCGTTTGTTTTGGTTTGACAAAATAGAAGCTACAAAATTTTTGTTAACACTCATCAACAAACCCTTAAAATGGGTTTCTGCGGGATTACCGTGTTTAACATGATCTGTTACAGCTAAAACCATTTGTTGATACAATTGCTTTAGTTTAAATGAGTATAAAACTTTTGTGTTTATTTCTATGGCCAATCCGTATTGCGGCAAATTAAAAACCACTTCTAACTGACGCTTAATGGCTTTTTCAAGTTCAAATAAATTAAACGATTGACTGCTTCTGTTAATGATGTTTAAATGCAGCCGAATGGTAACCGTTTCCGCCTTAGTAAACGAAATCACTCTTTACTCTTTTTTATTTCAAAACCAAAATCCATCACCATCTGAAGTGGATCCTGGCGCATGCCTTGTTCAAAGATGAATTGATACTTGCCCGTTTGCGGAAATCTTACATTTTTTTTTATCGGAACGGTTAAATCAAATATATCTCCGGCACCACTGCCATGCCACTCTCCTTTACCATTGGCCAAAACAACCTCCATGGTGTCAGTTAACACCTTTCCATCAGGATATTTAGTGGTAACAAACAAAAAAATATTACTGAACGGATAACTGTCTGCATGCCTAATCATGAGTGAAATGTTATTTAAACTTTGATTATCATTAACCTCCACGTCAAAAACAGCCTTGTCTTTGGCATGCCATTCATTATCTTTAAACGTAATATATTTGCTATAAACAACATCTCTATTGCAACTTATAAAAAATAAGGCAATACCAACCATTAAGAAAATAATTGCTTTATTCGCTTGGTTTATCATTTGGCTTTTGAACTTGATTTGGTTTTTGTTGATTAGGCCTGTTCTGCTGATTGGATTGACGCTTATCTGATTGATTTTGTTGCGGTTTTCCTTGATTCGAATTTTGTTGTTTATTCTGGGGCTTATTCTGAGGTTTGTGCTGCGGCTTATTCTGCTGTTGCTGTTGCTTTGGCTTTTGTTGCTGCTGCAGCGTTTGTTTAGTCTGAGCATTAGCTTGTTGCGTATTAACTTGCTTATTGCCCTGTTGTTTTTGACGTTGAGGGTTATGGTTAGTCGGTTTGTTACTCGACTGATTTTTCTGTTTAGGTCTTTTATCAAAACGCGTTAAACTATCTTGCCCTACTACGTTTTCAAAATTTGGCTCAACAATCTTTTCCTTTGCTATAATCGTTGGGGCTACTTTAAAATCATCCGGTAAAACACCATTTGCGTTAGCTTGCAAAACTTCTTTTACTTGCTCTACTTTAAGTGGTATAAAAACATCAGGCTCATCACGGTAAGTAAAAATCATGGTGCGTTTAAAGATATCGTTCTTTTGAAAAAAGGCTTCACCACGTTTTGTTTTTAAACGCTTACCCTCCATCTCAGGGAAATCTTTCAAGGCATCCACATAACTATCCAACTCATAATTTAAGCAACATTTTAATTTTCCGCATTGCCCTGCCAGTTTTAATGGATTAAGTGATAACTGCTGATATCTGGCTGCACTAGTACTAACGGTTCTAAAATCGGTTAACCAGGTGCTGCAACATAATTCTCTTCCACATGCACCGAGGCCGCCAAGCCTTGAGGCTTCTTGTCTTGCACCTATCTGTCTCATTTCAATTCTTACACCAAACTCCAAAGCCAACACTTTAATCAACTCTCTAAAATCTACCCTGGCCTCTGCCGTATAATAAAAAATGGCCTTTGATTTATCGCCTTGATACTCTACATCACTAAGTTTCATTTCTAGACCTAATTTTAGAGCGATGGTACGCGCCTTATACATAGTGCTTACCTCAAGCGCTTGTGCTTCCTTCCATTTATCAATATCAGACTGTTTAGCTTTACGGTAAACCTTTTTAATTTCTTCAGATTCTGTATTGATATTCCGTTTTTTTAATTGTAAACGCACCAATTCACCGGTTAGCGACACGATTCCAATATCGTGACCCGGAGAAGCTTCTACAGCTACAACATCACCTGCATTTAAACTTAAGTTATTAACGTTTCTGAAAAATTCTTTTCTGGAATTTTTAAATCTGATTTCAACAATGTCAAATGGCTCCTGCCCGCCGGGCAGTTTCATGTTGGCCAGCCAATCAAACACATTTAACTTGTTGCAACCTCCACTTGTACCACAACTTCCATTGTTATTACAACCCTTTGGTATGCCACTACTCTCAGTACTACAGCCTCTACCGCTGCTACATCCACTACAACCCATACATTTCATTTAAAACTTAAATGTACTAATTTTTTATTACTTATTAGACTAAACAACAATTTATAAATTATTAAAAACAAATGTTTAAAAACTAATTGTTACATTAAATTATTACGCTAAATCCTTAACTATATTTATTTGTGCATTTTAGAATAATATTTTTATTTTTCGTAATATTTAGAATTGCAAGTGGGCAAGATATAATTTATTTTACGAATGGTGGTAAATTAAATTGCAAAGTTACCGAAATAAATGAAGACTTTATTTTTTACAAAGATACTATTGGCATTGAAGAGAGGATTGAAAAAAGTAAAGTAATTTTAGTGAATTACAAAAATGGTAGTGTTGAAGTTTATAACTTGCCAAAGCAAGAGCAGGCAAAAAATCCGATAAACATAAAAAAAGCACAACAAAAATTAGATAACTGTTTTGCATATAATGTAACTGCTTTAACCATTGGCGATGTTTGTTTTAATTATTCTAAAATAGTTTTTAATAGTATTATTGATGTTGGCGGCTCCGCGGCAATTAACTTTTACGAAAATGCAACAATATTTAATAGAAAGTTGACGTTGCTTCCCCGGTCAAGGCGAAATTTTGAACTGGGTGTATTTATAAACTTTAATTTAAATACAAACCATTACAAAAAAATTGTTTATCAAGTAGGGTTTTTTTATAAATACAACAATTTTTATTACACAAATCCACATAATAGACTTATTAATGGGCTCGAATATAGAAATAGTTTTAAAAATAGTATATTATTTACGTTTGGTTTTAAATATTTGGTTACGCAACAAGTAAATTTAAGATTTAGTTTTGGTGTAGGATTAGAAAAATACGATTTAGCTTTTGTTAATGAATTAAAGCGCACTAGATCCAGAGGAAATAATGTAATAACCGAACCTACTGCACCAGCTGGACATTTGGGATTAACCTTGGAATATAAATTTTAATGAGATTTATAATTATAGTTTTATTTATTTATGTTGCAAAATGTTATGCGCAAGATAAAATAATTTTAAAAAATGGAAAAGTAATACTAGCCAATGTATACAGTATAAACAAAGTAAATGTTTTGTTTAGTGATACTAATTTATACGATAAATTAAAAAGTATAAATACAAATAGTTTAGTTTTAATTGAAAGTAAAAGTGGAGTTATACATTATTTTTATAATGATGATAATGCATTAAAAACTAAACAAATAAAAAAAAATCATCTAGGTTGCATTTTTAGCGATTTACTATTGTTTCGAACAAGCATTTCATACGAAAGGCGATTTGGCGAAAACATTGGTATTATGATACCATTAGGTCTCGATTTCTCTGGAGAGCTATTGTCTCAATTTAATTTAATTTCAACCGGAAGACGAACGAATAAGCTTCCGTATGCGATAGGCTTAGATTTTAATTACTACTTAAACAACAGTAATTTCTATTTTGGATCTCGGTTACGCTATGGTTATTTATTATTTAGTAATCAATATATTGTTACCTCTTTTCAATTTCAAGTGGGGCGAACCTTTAGTGCAAAATCAGAATATACCATCCAGCACTTCAGTTTAGGCTTTGGGGGTTTACATTATCGTTTTTTAATGAATAGACGCGAGTTTTTTCCAAGTCTTAGTTTTAATTACCGTTTATCGGTTAAATGGTAACGAGCCTCATAATCTGCATTACCTTGTAATCCACCACAATGAATAATTAGTACCTTTTTAGTTTCTGAAATTCGTTTCTTTCTTATCAAATCTGAGGCACCATAAAATAATTTAGAGGTATAAATATAGTCTAACGGAATGCTGGTTTCGGTTTCAAAATTATTCTTAAATTCGATTAACTCCTTATCAAACGCAGCGTATCCGGAAAAAGCGTAATCATTTAAAATTGTTGAACTGATTATTTCTCCGGTTAGCTCTCTATTTTCCTCAATGTATGGTTTAGAATTAAGGTTTAAAAGCCTTGCGTTAACATCATGAATTAATCTGTTTGCGCCCTTAAGAACTGAAATCCCAATCACTATTTGATTTTTAAGCGAAGCATTATAAATCCCCGTGAAGGTTGTGGCGGTTCCACAAGCACACAAAATATAGTCGTAATTATTTTGTAAACCGGGTAAAATAGACTCGCACCCTTTAATGCCAAGCAGATTATTTCCTCCTTCGGGGATGATATGAAAATCCGGAAATAATTTTTCTATATAGGCTAAGAACTCAGGCTGGTTTTTGTTTTTATAATCCGTTCTGTTTAAATTATAAATCGTTGCCCCTTTGCTTTCCATAAAAGTTAGCGTACTTGTTTGCCTTAACTTAGCCTCGCCTCTAACTAAAACAACACAAGGCAAATTAAACTGATTACATAGTGCCGCAGTAGCATATAAGTGATTGGAATTAGCACCACCAAAGGTTACTACACCTTTTAGTTTATTATCTAAAACAAATTGAATATTTTCTTTTAGCTTAAATAATTTATTTCCTCCCCAAAATTCATTCATCAAATCCAACCTCAAAACATCAAAATTAAATACATCGTATTTAACATGTTGCACTAGTTTAGTTAGTGAATCATGTTGACTAAAAAAAGAAAAGTCGGGTTTAAAGTCCCGACTTATATCTTGAGGATTAAATAGCATTAGTTAACCCAATAATTGCTTAACTAAAACGGAAACCATCTTATTGTCTGCCTTGCCTGCAAGCGCTTTACTTGCAGCGCCCATCACTTTACCCATATCGGCTGCTGATTTAGCACCAACCTGTTCAATGATTTTCTGCAATTCTGCTTTTACTTCATCCTCGCTTAGTTGTTTAGGCAAATAAGCTTCCATCACTTCTGCCTGGAATATTTCTGCTTCAACCAAATCAGGTCTGTTTTGAGAAGTGTAAATATCTGCACTTTCTTTGCGCTTCTTAACTTCTTTTTGAATTGCTTTAATTGCACTTTCCTCTGTTAAACCTTCCGGTGAAGTTTTGAGTAAAAGCACAACGGATTTAATTGCTCTTAAAGCTTCTAGTTTCTTTGCTTCTTTAGCTAACATGGCTGATTTAATATCAGCATTAATTTTTTCTTCTATATTCATAAATCTTCTCTTTCTTATTTTACAAAATTAAAAACAAAAAGCCATTCTAAATGAATAGAATGGCTTTAAAATTAATTAAATATAATTAATGTGTAACTGTAAATTTACCAACTCCCAGTTTAGTATTGTTATTGTAAAGCGTGTAAAAATAAACGCCGTTTACAAAATTCTCTGTGTTAATGGCAGATTTACCATTATTCACATTGGTTGATAAAATTGTTTTACCGGTTATATCTGAAATAACTAAAGAAGTTGCTTCAGCAGCAACAATGTTTAATTGATTGTTAGCCGGATTTGGATAGGCTATAACTTCAGAAGAAGAACCATTAACATTATTAATTCCTGTTGCTAAATAATTAGCATCAACTGAAACGGTAGTTTGAGTGCTAGGAGAACCTAAATTAGTTGTGGATGTGCTTATTACTAATACAGGGTTCTTTTTACCGGCTGCAAAATATTTATAAACTACATTATCTACAGGGCCATTAACTAATGCTGAACTTACTGTATAAGATTGGGTTAGTCTAACACGAATTACATTTGTATAGGTTCTACCAGGTAAAACTAAAGTTCCAGTTGCATCTGCCAATGTACTTGCACTACCAACAAAAGTTCCATTGTTACTTAATGCAACAATGCTACCACCAACTGCTGAAGTTGAACTTGTAGACAAACTCATTGGATAAACGGCTTCAAAAGCTCCCGCTGAATATGTTATTGTGCCTGGTACGGCACCTAGGCCGGTATTAAAAATTACATTCCCACCAAATGACTTTAAATAATTTGAAGTTGACTCATAATAAAATGATTCGCTAGAGGTGTTAGTTAACAACACATTAGAGGGGCTGTATGAAGCCGCGCTGTATGCTGCCGATGAAAATCCTGTAGTTGTTCCGAGAGTAATGTTTGTATAAGTCCAAACCGCTCCGGCACCTGATGCTCCCGGAGAAAGTACACTTGGAGATGTAACAGCCATGCTGTAAGTATCACCAGGGGCAGGCGCATTATTTGCCTGAGTTAATTGTGCATTACTTGATAAGGTGAATGCCAGACCCGTTAAAAATAAAAGTTTTTTCATATTGTTTGGTTTAATAAGCTAAGATATAAAAAAATAACGAATTAACCTAAATTTTAACATATAATAGAGATGCAGAGGTGTTCAAAATCAATACTTGATAAATTGTTTTGTTTGAATTTGCCCTCCTACACTCGCCTTTATAAAATAAATTCCGCATGGTAATTCTTTCACTTCCACTTCTCTTCTAGAGTCGCTCTTCAAAATTTTACCATTCAAATCCATCAAATAAATTAGACTATCATCGTCAACACCTGAAATATTCAAAATTGAATTGGCTGGATTTGGGAATAAGTTTAACTGAAACGATTTATTAAGAAGTTCGTTTTTTCCAACTGTACTTAGTAAGCCGGTTATGTCATATGTAAAAATTCCTCTTGCATAGGTACCTGCAATAAGTTGTTTGGTAACTGGATTATACTCTAAATCTGCTACAACTATTAAAGGCATATTTATTCCTAACCTAGCCCAACTAATACCTCCATTAAGGGTATAGTAAACACCCAAATCATTCGCCACAAATAAAACATTTTCATTCCCGTTAACAATCAATACATCGTTAATGCCGGCTTGAGGTAAATTACCGCTGATATCTGTCCAATTTGTTCCATTATTGATTGACTTATGAATATGAGGAATGTATTGATTATAACGATAACCACTATGAGTAACGTAAACATTATTGGTAATATTTGGTGAGGGATGAATCGAAGTAACATAACGATAAGGTAAAGTCATTTGCAAACTATCCCACGTTGTTCCTCCATTCAAGCTTCGCCAAACATTGCCATCGCTTGTGCCTGCATAAATGTGGTTGGTATTTAATCGTGAATTATCAATTGCGCTGATGTTATGAAAACGAGGGGCATAAATAATTCCATCTGTTAGATCAGGACTAATCGGCACCCAATTATCAATAGGGTTTGATGTTGTTTTATGGACCCTGTAAGTGCCCGTTAACATTACTGCTGTATTGGTACCTCCTCCAAACACATAAGGCATATCCCAATTTCTTCGATCAGAAGAATTCAAAGTGCCATCAAAGCTGTTATAATTTGATCCGCCGTCTGTGCTAACCCATAGGTTACCATTTTGTGTTTCAACATATCGAATCATTGAGTTATTAAAATCAAATCGTGGCTGAAAACCATCGCCTCCAAATTCAGCAAACCAACTACCTAATCCACTTGCAGCTCCCCCTATATTTGTACCATTATCTTGTGTTCCTCCGGCATACTCTGCAACAGTAAATGGATTGTAATTAACTCTGTAAAATTGTGTATTTGGGATATTGTCAACTCTACTATAATTTAAACCATCGTCAGTTGTCTCAAACAAACCTCCATCAGTGGCAATTATATAATTGGCAGGAGATTTAAATTGAATGCCGTGAATATCTGCATGTGGGTTATAATTCCACCATGGCGGCTGATTCAGATTAAAAGACATACCACCATCAGTAGATTTAAAATGTTCTATTCCCATCGTAAACACCACATTATCATTCGTTGGGCTAACCTCAATTTTACCAAAATACCAACCAAAACCACCTAAATTTGTAGCGGCTGCTGAAGAACCCGGACATACGGTGAATGAAGCTCCACCATTAGTTGTAACGTAAATATTTTCTAAATTATAAGTTGAATCACAAACTGAGACATATAATTTGTTAGGATTTTGTTTACTCATACAGATACCAAAACGGGATAGCTTTGTATTAGGTAAACCCGTATGTATGATACTCCAACTTGTTCCACCATTTGTAGTTTTATACAATCTGGTTGCCATAGAGTAACCTAGTGATTCTGTGTTTGTGCGTATTCTGCTAAAACCAGCTGCATAAATGATATTTGGATTTGTATGATCCATCACTAAATCACTCACGCCAGTTTCGTTATTAATAAATAAAACTTGCGACCATGTTAAGCCCCCATCGATAGATTTATATACGCCACGGGTATTATTTCTAACCATTGGTGTACCCATTGAAGATGCATAGATAACCAACGTATTTGTTGGGTTCACCAATATTTGGGTGATAACCCCATGATTAGTTAATGCAAAACTACTCCAGGTAACACCTCCATCCAAGCTTCGGTAAATACCATTTCCTACTAAACATGATTGTGGCATATCAGGATCACCTGTACCTGCATATACAACATTTGGATTACCGGGATTAAAAGCTAAACACCCAACAGATAAGTGGCTCTGGTTATCAAAAACCGGTGTCCATGTTACGCCTGAATTAGTTGTTCTGAATAAACCACCTCCGGGACAACCTGCCAACATAATTGCGGAATTAGTTGGATGAATTTTAAAAGCGGTTATTCTACCTCCAATGTTTGTAGGTCCCTCAAATTGCCAGTTACCGCTTAATGCCGAACGATTAGCTGAAATAAATTGTTGCTCTTGCGTTAATGCTTCAGAATAAGCTTTGTAATCAAACACAGAATCAGGAAAGGAACGGATTTGGGAAAAATACTCATAAGGCGCTTCAATATTTTCAGCCTCATGCTCCTGGAAATTATTGTTTAAAAAGAAATGACTGTATAGTGCCGGTAATACACAACAGAGTGACGTAGAAATTACAAGTAGTAATAAAATTCGTTTCATATGTAGCTTTTAATTGTTCTTATTAAGACATGGAATTAGCTTTGTTCGTTCTATCATTTTTGCATGAACAAACAATCAACCATTTCATGACAAAATTTTGTTTCAATGAAATTACGAATTTTATTTCAAAAAATCACTACCAATTGGAAATTTCCCAATTATTTTGTACTCTCAGAACCTGCTCAATTATATCACGTACACAACCTTCGCCTCCTTTGTTATTAGAAATATAAAGAGACAACGCTTTTATTTCGGTAGCAGCATCACTAGGACAGACGGCCAAGCCGACTCTGCTCATTACCTCCCAATCTGGTAAATCATCGCCCATGTATAAAATTTCCTCTTCTGAGAGTCCATTTTCAGCAATGAAATCCTTATAGCATTGCAACTTATCATGCTGATTAATAAATATATCTTTTACTCCTGCTTTAATCAGCATATTTTTAATGGCTACATTATTGCCACCACTTATTATAACGATTCTATAATTTTTTTTTACAGCTAAATGAATAGCATATCCATCCTTGCTATTCATATTTCTAACGACATCACCATTTTCAAAAACAAACACTTTGCCGTCAGTTAAAACACCATCAACATCAAAAATAAATGTTTTAATTTTTGTTAGTTTTTGTTTAAAGTTTTCCATGTTGCTTTTTGATTAATTCGGTTAACTGTAAATAAATTTGTTTTTCAATTGGTTGCAATTTTAAAAGTTGAAGATGTTTATTCATAGTTACTTCATCTCCCCGCTTCGCCGGTCCGGTTTGCGATTTCAAAGGAGAGTATTTGTTGACTTTTGTAACCGTTGATTGAATGATTGGATTCAATAACCTAAAATTTAAGTTGTTCTTTTTACAATAAATTTCACTTAACGAATAAAGGGCGTTAACAAAATTATTTACGAAAACTGCGTTTAAGTGATATGCTAATCTTTTTTTACTATTACAATACTGTATTGTTTTGGAGAAAAGTAGTGCCCAATTTTTCAACTGACGCCGCATGGCCGGCTGAATTGCCTCAATTAAAACAGGAGTGGTATCCCAATTAACCTCTGCATCCATAGAAAAAGTTTGTAACGGATATAATACCCCGCCATTAATTTTTAACTTATGAAACACGCTCAAATCGGTACTACCAGAAGTATGCAAAACTAAGTTTGAACCTACAACATAAGTAATTTGCTTAACAACTCCGGGAATGGCGGCATCACTCACGCAAATAAGATACAAATCGGCATCCTTAATAATAGCTCTTAGTGATTTGTAAACAGAACACTTTAAAGCAACAAAACGTTTAAGATTAATATTAGAACGATGATTGTAAACATGCAATTGTAATCGTTGTTGCTTAGAAAGTTGTTTAGCTAAATGGTAAGCTACATTTCCGCATCCGATTATAACAACGCTTTTATTTTTAATGAGTTTGATGATTAACTGCTTTTAATAATCGTAATCGTTCTCTCACGGCTATTCCAGTTCCGATGGCCATTAATATACATCCAATCCACAACACATTTATATAAGGAAACATGTATGCTTCAAGCACTATAAATTCTTTGGTATTGGAATTTTTTTCACTTAAAGTTATTTCAACAGTACCTTCCTGCGGGTTAATTTTCCAGAAAACAAATTTTAAACCTAGAGGATTGATAACATCTTCTTTAGGTATTACAACATTATTTTTAATGATGTATTGAGGATAAGCATAATAAACTTTTGACTGAGAGGTAATCGCTTTTAAAACGGCTGTAACAACTATCTCTGAATCACTTTTATAATATTCAGCCTTTGTTTTATCTGCTTTTATACTATCAATTACAACTAATGCATTACTTGCTATAATAGTGTCTCCGGCATGACCAATAAAATTTTTGGCATCACTGTATGCATTCAAATAGGCTTTTGACGTGTCCATTTCCATCACGCCATAAGTTACATGGGTATAAATGTCTCTGTTCAAATAATGTTTAGTGTCAGGCTCCGGAGAACGTCCCATGCGAGGATTATCTTGTACGCTAGGAGAAAGTGTAAAATCATATTCAGGTTTATCGCTGGCACCGGGTTTAAAATAATCCACATCAAAATAATAATTAATTCCTTCTTTGCGTTTGCCTTTGTATGTCACAAGATACGGCCCCATGGGAAGTGTATCTCCCTGTGTTAACAAAATACTCTTTTGATCGTCGAACTCGGTTCCTAAACTACTCACCTTTTGGGCAGCAGTATTTTTTGATAGGGTTGTTTTTTTACTGGTGGAGATTAAAGCTCCTAAAACAATTAGTGCAAAACCAATATGGGCAATACTAGCCCCGGCCTTACCAACTTTTCCTTTTAACACTGAGAACCAGTAATCAAAATTGGCAAAAACAGTAAACAATGCAGAAGTAAATAAAAGTATGTAAAAAATTAAATTATATACTGAGATATTATTTTCTTCATTTCCGATAACGTACAGTGGTATTGAGCAAGCCAGACCAAAGACTAATGAGAGCGCGCCTGCCTTTGAAATACGTTTATAAAATGTTTTAGCGTCAGTTTTTTTATACTTTAAAAATTGTGCTGCTGCAACTAATATCATTATTAAAACGGTGAATGGCAACATCCACTCGTTGTATACATAAGGCTTTGGCGGTGCTTTATCCAACCCAAACAGTTTATTGATAACAGGTACCGAAGTAAAATAGGTAATGATTAATGCAGATAATAAAAATACTATTGAACCTAAAAACATCCAAAACTCCCTTGAGTAGAGCTCCTCCTCCTCTTTTTCTTTTGGAAAATATTTATAGTATGCGTAAACAATTAAACCTAAAGAAGAAACACTCCAAACACCAAGTATTAATTTCTTATAGCCATATAACAATGCAGCGAACCAAAGTAAAATCGAAATCACAACGTAAGTCACCCTTATTAAAGAATCGCTAAGTAATAATGCAACACTCAAAAATATAAAAGTTAAAACATAAAGAACCAATTGACCGGTCATTCCTAAATCTGTGAAAGAATGCACTGATGCATTTCCTAATACACCACTCCGGGTTAAAAATGTGGAATAGAGTACCAACAAAAAAGAAGTAATGGCTAAAAAATGAGTGGTAAATAAACTGCCCCCTTTGTTTTTATTAATAATCATGGTGTGACCCGCAGCAACTATCACCAACCAAGGCACCAAAGAAGAATTTTCTACAGGGTCCCATGCCCAGAAACCTCCAAAACTTAAAGCTTCATAAGCCCATGCGCCTCCCATTAAGATTCCAACTCCCAATACAAGGATACTAAAAAGTGTCCATGGCAAAGCTGTTTTTTGCCAACCCTGATAGTTCCTGTTGAACAAAGCAGCTAAGGCAAAAGCAAAAGGAACTAAAGTAGAAGAAAATCCTAAAAATAAAGTAGGCGGATGTATGGTCATCCAATAGTTCATGAGCAATGGGTTAAGGCCTCTACCGGATAGCTTTGAAACATAGTCAGGTGACTGAAGAACTGGAATGTTGTAAAAATCTTGGTGTTCTCTTAATAGCAAAAATGGATTGCTTCCTATTTTGTAATCGCCGATGTAAATGCCAAGCAGCATACTTGCCAGGAAAACTTGAACCAAAGAAAAAATCATTAAAACCGGCGCTTCCCATTCGGTTTGTTTTAATTGTTTATTTAAAATTAAACCTAAAACTACATTCCAAAATGTCCAAAGTAAAAAACTACCCTCTTGTCCTTCCCAAAAACAAGAGAGAATATACTTCATATCCATTTCCCTGTTGCTATGTTGGAAAACATATTGATACTCGAAGTAATGATTAAAGAGCATGATAAACAATACTGCAATGATTCCAATTACAGCAACAGCATGAATTTTAAAAGCTATTCGTGCAAAAACAAATAAATCTGATTTTTTACAGGCGAGGTAAAAACTACCAAATGAGAGCAATGCTGCCACAAAGGACAACATCACAAAAAAATGTCCCAGTTGTCCGATAAAGATTCGTTCGCCGATGTATTTGATAGTCTCCACTACGGTTAGTTTAATTGGTTTTTACCATCGTTATATTTACTTGGACATTTCATTAGTATATCGTTGGCGTGAAACACATCCGACTTCATTTTACCGATTAAAACAATTTGTTCGCTTTTTTCAAAATCCTGAGGTTTACTTTTGTGCAACACAACTCTTTTTGCTAAGCCATTGTTATCTGTCATAGTAAAAGAAAACTCGTCCGGATTAATTTGAGGTTCATAAATCTGAGGTTGCGTTTTATCTAGCTTACCAACCACATGAAATTCGTCTTCGGGATTATTGGCAGCTTTACTGAAATCAGCATAACTCGATGTATTATTGAGTGAAATAAAAATAACGCCAATGGCAACAGCAATAATCAGTAATCCAACAATGTGCAATTTTTTCATTTTTTTTAGTGCTTTAGGTCATCAACTTTTTTTATCTATCTTATCATTTAAGTTTTTTATCTTCCTTTCCAGATAAATTAAAAATCCGATGATAGAAACAAAAATGATTGCCAAAACTGCAATAACCACATAAATTTTACCGTTTTCTCTCATAGCATCTGCCATTTGAGGTTCTGATGCTGTTTGAGCAAAGAACGAAGTAGTGCTCATCAACGCAATTAAAAAAAGTAACATTCTATTCATTGGAAAGTTTATGTTGTATGTTAGACAAATTATTTTTGAGGTTAAAAAGCCAGTAACTAAATAAAACCCAACCGATAACTGCTGGGTAAAAAACCAATCTCATGCCGCTATCCAAATCATACTTCGCAAAAGCCGGATTACCTCCATTACCGGGATGTAATGAATCCTGGATTCGTGGTAAAACCATTATAAAAACCATCATCATTACGAAGGCAAAAACGTTGTATACAGCTGCTAATTTCAATCTCTTTTTCTCATCTTCAATACTCTCTCTTAAAATAAAATAAGCAGAGTAAATTAGAATACTCACTGCCACACCATTAAGCTTTGGGTCTTCGAATGTCCACCAGGTACCCCATGTGTATTTTGCCCACAAACTACCTGTGGCTATTCCGGGAATTGCCATAAAAAACCCAATAGCTGCGGCGTCGCGTGCCTTTAAATCACTTTGTGTAGTAGAATTACTTAAACTGATTAAACTGTATACCAAAGAAACAATCATCATAAAAATCATGGCAAACCAAACAGGCACATGATAATACAAATTTCTTATGGTTTCATTGAGAATATCCAGGCGGGGCACCGGGTTTAATAATCCGGCAAAAATTGTGTAAACAATTAAAACTGATGCCAAGATTTTATACCAATGTTTTCCCATTTTTTGTTGAATACCAAAGTGGTACTGAAACGGCACAAAAATACGACTTAAAGTTGGTTAAAACAACCTGTTAATCTCGCAACTTGTCCAGTAAGTTATTCAACTGCTGAACTTCTTTTTCCGATAAATTTTTACAAATATTGGTAGTTTGCTTATCAATAAAATCTAATTCTATTAATAGTTCAAGACCTTTATCTGAGATCAATAAATTAACCTGTCTCCTGTCATTAGGACAAACCATACGGTCGACATACTTTTTTAAAACTAACTTATCTACTATTCTGGATGTATCACTCATTCGATCTAACATACGTTCCTTTATAAGTTTCAAATTGCAGTAATTAGGATACTGCCCCCTCAATATTCGCAGGACATTATATTGTTGGGTCGTGATATCAATTCCCTTAAAAAATTCAGAATAGAATGCATCCAACCAATGATGGGTGTACAACAGATTAATGATTAATTTCTGCTGTGGCGATTTAAATGCTTTTTGATGGATTGCCTCCTCCAGCTTCATATACCAAAATTATAAAAAAGAAAAAGAGGTACCAAAAGTGCCTCTTTTTTCTTATAAACCTTATTAGGAATTATTTATCCTTATTTAACTCAATATTTAAATCAAGTTTTACATCTTCACTTACGGCTACTCCTCCTGCCTCTAATGCAGCATTCCAACTTAAACCAAAATCTTTACGATTAATAACACCGGTAACCTTAAAACCGTATTTAATATTTCCATAAGGATCTTTTACTGTTTTGGTAGCGCCAATCGCATTTAATTTTACTTTTTTAGTTACACCATGCATAGTTAATTCACCCTCTAAATTGTAAATCGTTTTTCCTTTGGCTACCGGCTTCATACTCGTTGATTTAAAGGTAATAGTGGGGAATTTTGCCGCATCGAAAAAATCAGGACTTTTTAAGTGACCATCTCTTTTTTCATCTTCAGTGTTAATAGAATTCACATCAGCAGTAAACTCAATTTTAGCATCTGTAAAATCTGTTTCTGTTGTTGAAGCCACCGTACCTTGATAAATTTTGAATTTACCTTCTGTTTCGCTTACCATCATGTGGGTTACGCTAAATCCTAATTTAGAGTGAGAATTATCTAATTTCCAATTTACTTGTGCTGATGCGCTTAATGAAGCAAGGACAGCAATACCTAATACTAATTTTTTCATGTTTGAATGTTATTTTAAAACTTAGACTACAAATATATGTTATAACATTTAATGTTACAACACTTAAAATGTTAAAATAATTAAAATATTAAAGAAACTTGGAATTAGAAACATTGGCGTAAAAACTTTCGCAAAGCTTTATTGCTTTGAATTGGCGACTCTAAAAAACCAAAATGTCCATCATGTTCTAAATAAAGTAAGTGCAAATTTTTAACTAATCGGCTTTGTTCCAAAAGCATATTATGATTTAGAACGTTGTCATGCTCACCAATTACCATCATAATAGGATAATTGACCAATCCAAGAATAATATCTCTATTTGGTCTGTCTTTCATGCCTAATAAGGCCGCAACAATTCCCTCCTTCTTGGTAGATTTAGCAATGGCCGTTGCGAAAGCAATTTCCTTTTTGAGATACTTCAAATTTTTTGATGCAAACAAATTTTTGATTGTGGCTTTGGTATAAACAGTCCTGCTTTTCTTAACTAACTCCACTGCCCTTAAGCGATCCGTCTTTTTCTCTTCACTATCAGCGTAGGCACTGCTATGATAAAGGCAAATACCTTTTAAATAATCCGGGAATAAATCGGCAAATGCCAAAGCTGCGTATCCACCCATGCTGTGACCTATAATGACACACTTTTTTAGTCTTAATTGATCAAGCACGGATTTAACAGCTGAAGCCATTAAGTTCATACTGTGTGCATATCCAAAATTACCAGTACCGCCGTGACCGGGCAAATCAATTGCTATAACTCTGTAATTCTTCTTTAAATTATCTATGGTTTCTTTCCAAATTAAATGTGAACCAAGGTAGCCGTGTAATAATACAACTACCCTTCCTTTCCCTTGATCACTAAATGCAACTTCACTGCCTTTATATATGCATTTCTTTAACACCTATTGATTCATCAACGCTTCAATTTCATCAGCCTCAAGCGGAATATTTTTCATTAAATCCAGCTGCCCTGTTGTAGTTACTAATATGTTATTTTCTAAACGGATGCCTAAATTTTCTTGTGGTATATAAATGCCCGGCTCTACTGTAAATATGTTTCCTGCTTGCATTGGTTCGTGAAAAAAACCAACGTCATGCACATCTAAACCCAAGTAATGGCTTGTGCCATGCATAAAGTATTTTTTGTAAGCCGGCCAATTTGGATTCTGCATTTTAACTTCATCTGTTTTCAATAAGCCAAGTTTTAAAAGCTGATCCGTCATCAAATCACCAACTGATTTGTTGTATTTTTCGAAGGTTGTGCCTGGTAACAACATTTTAGTTGCTTCCTTCATAACATGCAATACAGCATTATAAACTTCTTTTTGACGTTTAGTAAAGCGCCCATTAACAGGGATGCAACGCGTTAAATCGCTTGCATAATTTGCATACTCTGCGGCTGTATCTAATAATAACACATCTCCATCCTTGCATTGTTTATCATTGTCTACGTAATGTAAAACACAAGCACTTGCGCCACTTGCAATGATTGGCCCGTAAGCATAACCTCTAGATCGATTTCTTAAAAACTCATGGATCAATTCGGCTTCAATTTCATATTCCCAAACGCCAGGCTTTACAAACGAAAGCAATCTTCTAAAGCCCTTTTCGGTAATATCACAAGCTTGCTGAATCAACTCGATTTCGTAGGTGCTTTTAACTGCTCTAATTTTGTGCATAATTGGAGCAGAGCGCTGTATCTGATGTAAGGGATACTTTGCTATTATAGTTTTATTAAAACGCTGTTCTGCAGTTTGTGTTTCTATATATTGTCGGGTATGTTCGTTTGCATTTAAGTATATATTTTCTGCTTGATAAAAAAGCGCCTTACTTACTTTTTCGAATTCATGAAACCAATAAATATGCTCAATCCCACTTACTACTTTTGCCTCATCTTTGGTTAATTTAGCCCCTTCCCAAATAGCAATTAATTCGCTGGTTTCTTTGATAAATAACACTTCTTTATGCTTACCATCTTTCACATCAGGGTAGATTATTAATATCGTATCTTCTTGATCAACCCCGGTAAGATAAAATAAGTCTGAGTTTTGTTTAAACCCCATGCTTCCATCAGCATTGGTTGGCATAATGTCGTTACTAACAAAAACTGCAATTGAATTTGGTTTTAACTGTGATTTGAACTTCTGACGATTATCTATAAATAAACTGGAGGAAATGCTACTGTATTTCATATTTAAAATTATTGTTTAAAAATAGGGATTTTATTTTTACTAAATTCCAGAATTAATTTTTGGATTTCTGAAGGCGTTGCAATAAAGTTTTCTTCATAAAAATAATCATCCTCAGGATTATAAACGATTAAATCAAACGCTTTCGCCGACGATACTTCTCTATCCACTTTTAAGCAAATAATATGTGATAATGAAACATTTAAATTTTTGCGTAAAAAATTAAATAAAAAGCCTCTTTTAATTGTTACCTGTTTATTAGCTATAACCAATTGCCTTGAGGAGAATTCAACATTCGCCAATGTAATTGTAAACAGAAAAGCCAAAAACAAACTTGGCATAGATACAAAACCTACTTCAACAACCGTAATTCCAAAGAAAGCTGCTAAAATGTATAAAACAACAACATATCTTTTCGTGAACTTCAGTTTATTAAAATTCAAAGTAAGTGAACTGTCGTAATTTGCGTTTTTTATGTTGAAGAACTTTTCTCTTATATTAATCTCAGTTATGCCATTTTCATGAGTTTGGTTTAAAAGTATTGCCGTATTAATGTAAAGTAAAGGATAATTTGATCTAATTTCATGCGGTGATTCAAAGAAATGCTCAATACAAACACTTAAAAATTCGTTCATATTAGTTCCACCATACCTCCTAAAAATTGAAGTATTAACCGATTGGACATCTTTAAATGCCTTTATTGCCGATCCAAGCCATGCAGAATAGTAGTGCTCAAAAAAATAATCCTGCTCATGGCCCTTAACAGAGTTCAAACGCAAGGCATGAGCAAATTCATGCAACCCTAGATTGATGTTATCATTTGGGTTGGCATATCCGCCCAAAAAACTTTTAAAACTTAACCGAATACTGCCTCCCATACTGGTTAAACCGTAGTACCTTTGATCGTTATTGGGGTCAGAAAATACATCCGGATGAACAACAACGGTATCAAAATAACTTAAGCTCCAAATCTTAAGACCGAGTGTAAGTTGTACAGCACTGCCGGCGATGAGTGCTCTTATTTTATTCGGTACCGATTTATAATCTTCCGTTATAATGTCCTTGTAATTAATAAAGTATAAACACCTTTGTACAAATAATTTTTTTAAATTGTTATTTAGAGTGGTATAGTAAGCGAATTTTTTTTCGTAAAATTGATGCAAAGCAGCACTGGAAATTGGCAACGACTCTGATTGTTCTAAACTCAATTACCTAAGTATTTAATGTTTTTAATGATGTGACGAAAATCACTATTGATTTGATAATCTTTAGCGTAATTGAAATACACAGTATCATAATTCTGATTCGTTAAAAAAGTTGAATTATCCATTGGGAGCAATACAGAAGGCTTTATCGATGGTAAGTCTTTGCGGTTTTGTTTTCCAAAACCTACCCAGGTATGGTAGCCAAACAAAACAAGTAAACAATTTTTAATGAAATTAATTTTATTCTTTTGAAAGAAAATAAACACAATGGAAAACAAAAGCAAAAACACAGAAACCCCAATATCCAGTAATCGCTTGCTTCTTCTGTTTTCCGGTCTACCGATATTGTTAACATCAATTATATATAAATCACCGGCAGTGTCAATACTGTTACTTCCAATAATACTTAAACTCTCAGGAGGTGCAATTTTAAACTCTACACCTTTAGTAACGAGCGTTACCATGTGCTTAATAATGTTTGCAGACGAAATATCTTTAGCGCAAAAAATAATTTCATTAATTTGATGTATTTCTATAGCTTCACTAATTTGATGAAAATGTCCAATGTAATTTGTATTTCTAATCCCATTGTTTTCATTACTAATAAATCCTATAAAATTAGCTCTTATTCTTGTTTGTTTTAAAAGCTGATGAACCCTTTCAAACTCTTGTTCGCTTCCAATAATAGCAATTCTGTTACCTGACTTAGCGTTAAACCACTTGAATTGTTTAATTCCGATAAAATTGTATAAAACGCGAGTTACGATATAAATCATAAGCGTGACAAGTGAACCAATTAAAATTAAAGCACGTGAAAACCGATAGAACTCAGGCAGAAGTGAATAAATAACCAAAATAAAACCCATACCAGTTAATACCCCACGTATTAGTTTGCTCAGTTTCAATGGCGTATCATAACCACCACTAAAATAAGTAAAGGTCATCCAAACTAATGTATAGAGTGGGAAAAACAAATTAAGTATTTCCTTACTGTAAAAATTCGGATAGAGTTTAAAGTTAATTTCGTAAACAGTTTTACAGAGATATAAGCTAGATAAGATAATCACAAAGTCAATCGCAGGATAAAACAATTGTTTAACCATTCTCGCCACAATAGCCACAAAAGCACGTAAATAGATTGCAAGATGAATAAGGAAATTAAACAACTTAGCATTACTGTTACTAAAATGCTTGTTGGCAAAAATGGACATTGCTTTGTAAAAAACAATAACATAATTAACACTGCTTTTTTTAGTACTCTCCCCTTTGTAATGAATAATGCTACTGTCGGCAAAATAATAGTTTTTATAGCCTCCTTCTGTTATCCGATAACTTAAATCAATGTCCTCACCATACATAAAAAAGGTTTCGTCCAATAAACCGACTTTATCCAAAGTTTCTTTGCGCATTAGCATAAATGCTCCACTGAGAACAGGTACTTCATGTGTTTGATTTTTATCTAAATATGTTAGATGATACTGACCGAATTTTTTAGAATTAGGAAACAGCTTGGATAATCCAAAAATCTTATAAAATGCAACGGCCGGAGTTGGCAACCCTCTCTTACTTTCAGGCAAAAAATTACCTTTACCATCAAGCATTTTTATTCCTAACCCACCAGCATCGTAATGAGAATCCATGAAAGCTAATGTTTTCGTAAAAGTGTCTTCTTGTACAATGGTATCAGGATTTAAGAGTAATACATACTCTCCGGCAGCCATTTTAATGGCTTGGTTATTAGCCACGGCAAACCCGGTGTTTACCGAATTACATATTAACTTAATTGTGGGGAATTTTTCTTTAACAAGCGCCACGCTTCCATCAACAGAATTATTATCTACTACAAAAACTTCAGCTTCAATATCTTTTATCGAATTTAAAACTGAATATAAACATTGTTCTAAAAAATGTTTAACGTTGTAATTAACTATAACAATTGAAAGTTTCAGAACTTAATAACGTTTAAAATGCTAAAATAATTATAATTGGAATAATAATTTTATTTTTTATCTTTGCACTCCAAATTAGTAAGATATTATTACTTAATATGGTCCCATAGCTCAACTGGATAGAGCAACGGTTTTCTAAACCGTAGGTCGCAGGTTCGAGTCCTGCTGGGACTACTACTAAA
>B570J29032_109959609_pt1 | contig 38735 bp, 27 predicted proteins | sample LakMenEpi16Nov12_FD_29032 | JGI IMG/M metagenome (IMG submission 29032) | reverse complement strand
TGCGTTTCAAGCTTACAAGTATAGTAAGAAACGCTAACAAACACTAAATCGGAGCCTGTCCTGACCTTTGGTCAGGAATTACCCGCAATTAGACAGTAGAAGTCAATTGTATTGACTTCTACTGTCTAATTGCGGTTAAATTAATAAGTCTTATCAGTTGCTAACCAATTTAATGAGAATAAAAAAGCCTTAACAATGTTAAGGCTTTTAAATTTTATTTAAATTCTATTTTAGTAAGGTGACGTGACCCGTTAACTGTCTTTCTTTGCCACGTTTATCCGTTACATTAACCTTCCATTGATAAACATCCATTTTATCTTCAGGATATTTTCCTTTCACTTTACCATCCCATCCTTCGTTAATGTCTGAGGTCATGTAAATTAACTCACCCCATCTGTCAAATATTCTTAAAGTAAATTTCTCAATACCAATTCCCGTTGCAGTAAATGTGTCGTTAACACCATCACCATTCGGTGTAAAGGCATTAGGGATGTAAAAGGTGTAATCCGGACCAATTTCAATTACTCTATTCACGGTGTCTTTACAACCCCAAGTATTTCTTACAGCCAACCAAACTCTGTAGTCCTCAGGCTCATCTGTATTAAAGTAATGTTTAGGGCTTATTTGAGATGAATCTGTTACATTTTTACCATCATTAAAAAACCAGTGGAAACTATTGGCACCAATTGATGTATTGGTAAACTCAATTTCCGGTGTTAAAATATTACCATCAATACCACGCCACTGGAAATCAGCAACCGGCTTAGGATAAACAGTTATATAATTACGTTTTGTAATTGAATCAACACAACCACTATCACTTGTAAGAATCAACTTGATATCATATCGTTTAAGATCAGTGTTAGACTTATTAGTGAAACATAAGGTTGATAAATTGCCGTTACTGTTGTTAAATGTTTGACCATTACCAATTGTCCATTGCCAATTCGCATTTACGGCAGGTCCGGTTAACACAGCTGAGCTGTCTAAAACAGGAATACATAAATCAGTACAGCCTGCACGTTTAGGCGCGTAAAAATTAGGGCGAGGTAGGTAATTAATGTAAATAGGCATTGAAATGCTATTGGTACATCCTCTAATTGTTGTCATTAATAATGTTACCGTGTTCGTGCCTTCTGTTAAAAACGTATTTGTTACCGATGTTCCAGTAGCTTCAACAGTAGAAATATTATTGTTAAAATCCCACTGATAACTGGCAATACTTCCACTTACAGCTGCCTGTGTTGCATTTAAAGTGGTTGTTTTACGGAAACAAGTTTTGCTATATGCAAACTGGCCGTATGGTCTTTCGTATACTTCAATATTAGCCGTATTGGTATTTACACAGCCAGCATTGGATGTTACAGTAAGGGTGATGTTATAAAACCCGGCCGCGTTAAAACTATAGCTTGTAGCAGGTGTAGCATTGGTTAAACTAGTTGCAATGTTTGAATAATTCCAGGCGTAATTAGTAATGGTGCCAATAGCAATGGTACTGCTAACTCCACTCATCTGACTAGGCTGTGTATCCAAGCAAGTATTTACATTAGTTATAAATGCTTGCGGACGAGGATGCACCCATACATTTTTAAGCGTGCTCGTTCTGCAACTTAAACCAATGGCCGGTGCAGACGTAATGGTATAAGAAACAGGACTGTTTCCAAAATTAGTAAATGTATGAACCGCAGAGGTAGTTATAGCATTTTGATCTATTGTTCCGTTATTATAAAAATCCCATAAAATATTACTTTGTGGGTTGCCATTACCATTTCCGGTATTGGTGAGTGTTGTTTGATTGCCCAAGCAAACGGAATCTGCAACAAAATTAGGTGTAGGCAAACTGTAAACAGTTACTGTTTTCTTCAAAGAATCGCGGCAATTATTAGTTGTAGTGGCAAATAAAGTTGCAGTGTAGGTTAAATTAGCAGTGGCATTTGCAGGATTAGTGTAAGAAAAAACCGGATTTGGTAAAGTTGAGCTGCCACCTCCCGGTGCTCCAAAATTCCAACTGTATGAAGCAACTGCTCCGGTACTGGCATTAACGGTTGTGGTAGTTAAATTGGTGAAGGTAGTTGGTGTGTTAAAACAAACGTCGTTTGGCGTAAAATCTAATACTGCTCTGCCAAAAACCTCAATGGTTTTGCTTGCAGTGCTAAAGCAATTATTACTTGTACCAACCGTTAAAGTTACCGTATAAATACCTGACTGTGCATACAAAGCACTGGTTGATGGGGTAGGATTGGTTAAACTTTGATTACCATTACCATAAGACCAAGCATAATTGGTAATTGTGCCGGCTGATAAAGTAGAGGTAACCCCACTTAAACCAATTGGTAACCCAAAACAAGCGTTAGTATTGGTAATAATAGCCTGCGGACCCGGATAAACGAATACGGTGTTGGTAAACACACTTCTGCAATTTAAGGTGCCTGTTGGGTTAGTAAACACTGTGTAGTTCACAGTAGTTACGCCAGAATTTGGAAAAACAAAAAACGTTGGTGTATTCACCGTATTCATATCGGCTACGTTGTTGTTGTTAAAATCCCATGCAAAATTCGAAATTGGATTACCATTACCGCTGCCTACATGAGTTAAGCTTGTGGAATTCGTTTGACATACCTGATCAGAAGTAAAAGAAGCTGTTGGTAAGCTAAATACAGTAAGTGTTTTTGTAATTGTTGATGTACAGCCATTTGCAGTGGTAGCCAGCAAAGTTACACTATAAATAGTATTTGCAGTTAGGTTAGCAGGATTAGTGTAGGTATTAACTGGTGTAACTGCAGAGCTGGTTCCGGAGGTGGCACCAAAATTCCAAGAATAACTTGCAACTGCAGAAGTGTTAGGGTTAACACTGGTGCTGGTTAAATTAGTGAAATTGGTAACCGAGTTAAAACAAACATTAGAGGCCGCAAAATCTGCAACCGGATTACCAAACACACTAACGGTTCGAGTAGCAGCTGCCGGACAGCCATTGTTGGTTAAAACGTTTAAATTAATAGTAAAAATACCGGAGGCAGGGTATTGGACAGTTACATTAGTTGCATTTGAGGTATTTGGAGTTGCGCCTGTCATGGTCCAGGTATAATTATTGGTACCGGTTAATACACTGGATGTATTGACGGTGGTTAAATTAGTATTCATACAACCATTCGGGATTGTAAAATTGGCACTTGGCATGGGATGGACTCGGACGGTTTGTGAGGAGATCCCCAAGCAGACGTTCGTTGGATTAGCTACAGTTAAACTGACCGTATAAGTACCAGGTGCCGGATAAACAAAATTATTTACGTTGGTAGCAATAATATTAGGGCCACTTCCCATGTTCCAGGTATAAGTGTTAGTGGCGCCTGGAGTAGTGTTATTAAATGTGATAGGTGTACCTAAGCAAACACCTGCACCGCTGTTGTGATTAAATACTGAAGGTAAACCCGGGGTAACAGTAATAGTAGTATTTTGAATACCACAACCATTTGTGAAAGAGAAAACACTGGTCCCGGTTCCTGTAGACGGTGCAGCTGCAACGGGGCCTGTTCCTGAAGCAGGGATACCAATGGCAGGATTACTGTTGGTCCAACCAGTACCCGCAGGCACTGCAAAAGCAGGTAAATTTTGCCCTAAGCAAGATGTAATAGGTGCACCGCTGGTAACAGAAGGTGGAACTGTAAAATTAACTGTTAAAGGGTACATACCACATCCATCAGAGGTAAATGTATTATTTCCACTTAAAATGGTAAATGAACATGGCACACCCGCCGGAATACCAAAATAATCATAATATACCCAATCGTTGTATGTGTTTTGTTGACCATTGCAACCTGCTGCATAAGTTACTGGTGTACTACAACCTGGCAATGACCCAAAAGGTATACCCATTATACCGGCAACCGGTGGGTTGGTTTGCGTGTTACTAACACCATTTATAGTCAACTGAATAGTCATATTAGTTGAGCTTGGATCTTGAGCTCCATGCCAATGCTCCACAAATATGCGGAGGTTGCCATTACAACTCACACAGTAAGCAATTTGAACTGAATGCGCAATCGTCTCACTAACAATTGTCATCAGCACAAATAAAAGAAGAAATCGAGTTTTTAAATTTCTCATGGGTTATATTTAATAATTGTTAATAGACTTAAAAATTTACACAACGAAAATAAACGTTTCGACGAAACAAACAAATTTTTTCACTAAGTTAAAGTCTAGTTTCACTCATTTACATTGGAAAATACCAGATAAATTGGGTTGCTGCACTCGAACAACGATTATTTAAATCAATTTAGTGCCATTTGCGGTCATATTTAAAAAAGTTATTTTTATACCTTTAATGCATGAAAGTTTCGTTTCCTTTTGTAATATTTTATTTCATTACTATTTTCTGTTCTGATTATTCAACAGCGCAAATACTTCCAAAACCTGAAAGTAAGTTAAATTATACCCAAGTTTTATTTAAACACCCCCCCTACAAAAATGCTTCATATTATAAGTTCTACTTATCAGAACTCGATTCAATTAATGCAAAGGAATCTATTTCGACGAAAATAGTTACAGATTCAACATCAATCACGATCATAAATGACTTTAATTTTGGTAAAAGTTATAAATGGCACGTTGTTGCTTTCAATTACAAAGGCAAAAAACTCAATAAAAGTAAAGTCTTCCAATTTTCGATTCTAAAAAATGATTATGGCGACACCTCTAGATATAGAGTAAAACAATTTTACAATGAAAAAAATAGTTATCAAAATGGCATCATTTGGTTAGATAAGTACTGTAGTGCACTCGACAGAAATGGTAAAATTGTTTGGCAATTTCCAAGAAGTGTTAAAACAAGTTTTTCTCCTGACAACATGGTTGACTTGCACATGTGTAACAATGGTAATATTACGCTTTCGTTTGATACTTGTATATATTACATTTCAAAAGATTTAGAGGTGATTTGGAAAAAAAATGTTTCAGATTTAAAAAATACATTAAAAGTAAGTTACATCCATCATGTGTTTACCCAATTGCCTAACGGAAATTTTTTGGCACTTGCCTCTACTTATGAAAAATTTAAATTAAACGAAACAGATACCACGCGTTACAAATATGAAAATCACATCATATTAGAGTTTGATGAAAACGGAAAACTGATCTGGAATTGGGAGATGCGGCATCATTTCGACATGGGGCTTATAAAATCACATCTTAAAAAATATGGTTCTAGAAATTCCAAAATGGACGTAATGCTACACGCTAACTCCTTGGCGTATGATTCGACTTACAATCATTTGTTTATGGGATTTAGAGACTTCAATCGCTTCATTAAAATTGACCGAAAAACAGGTAACGTAATTGGAGAGTATGGGCAAAAATTAACTGATACCGATACGAATGTTTTCGGAACTAACTTTTTTAGCAAACAACATGACGTGAAACCAATTGGACCAAACACCATTTTACTATTCAACAATGGAGAAGATGACGCTAAAAGTATAAGTTCGGTGCAAATTTTAAAACTACCAACTTCTCGCTCAGAAAAAGTTGAAAAAATTTGGGAAATGGATTTAACCATTGATAGTTTGCCGGGCAAAGCGGTGAAATATGGCAGCGTACAGAAATTAAGCAATGGTAACTTCTTAATTGGTGGCGGCATGAACGGAAGAATATTAGAGGTAACTGCAGACAAAAAAACGGTTTGGGATTTGTATTTGCAAGGTAGAATGATGACTATATTTAAATGGGGTATTTTTGCTCAATACAGAGCTTACTTCAACAGTTCATTATATCCATACTATTTCTCATTACAGCTAAAAGATAAGAATCTATATCTGCACAATGAAGGGACAGATAAAGATCAGTATTTAATTGAAACGTTCTCAACATCGGATTATCAAAGTACATTGCCAAAAAAAACCATAACAACCAACTTTATTAATCCAAACACCAATTTTATTTACGAATTGGATTTAAATGATACGAAGATTGTTAAAGTAACCTCGCTTCAAGCTAAAACAGTAGAGGTGATTAATTTAACTAGCGGTAAATAATCAGCTTGTGGCTTTGTTGAGAACCATCTTTGTAGGTAAGTCTCAGAAAATAAAGTCCTTCAGCTATATCACCCAATGGCCATGCGGTAATTGTGTTATCAGTTGTTTGAATAATCTTTCCTTGCAAATCTAACAAATATAAACTTTGTAATTGTTCAATTCCACTTAAAACGATAATGGCTCTGGACTGGTGACTATAAGCAAAAGATGCTGTCTGAGCATTCAACTCCTCGATGCTGGTGCACACACTAACCATAAGACTGAATGTTGCAGTACCAATGCAACCAAAAGCTGTATTCCCAATGACAGTGTATGTGCCAGCATCGCTTAACTGAGCACTATTTATAGTTAATGTATTATTAATTGAAATGGAATTACTTGGACTTGTCCATGTGTAGTTTAATGCGCCTCCTCCGAGTAAATTAATGGAGGCTCCCTCGCAAATTGCAGTTGCCCCGGATACCGAAACAGTTGGGTTTCCATTAACCGCAATATTAGCTGTTTGCGTAGTTGTGCACCCAATACTATTTGTAGCTTGCAGTGTGTAGATACCGCCATTAACTAAAGATACATTACTAATCCCAGGATTTTGCACCGTACTGGAAAAACTACCGGGCCCTGTCCATAAATAAGCAACTGCTGTATTGGTGGTTAAACTTAAATTACCGCCAACACATAAAGGGCCATTATGGTTGAGCGTGTTGGTTGGTGAACTGTTTACAGTTACATTAACATTACCTGATATTGCACAACCTCCGGGAGCTGTAACAATGATGGAGTAAAACCCGGCATTAGCAGCTGTTACAGCGGGCACCACCGCTATGGCATTAGTTGAGGAATACACGGCAGGCCCAATCCATTGAAAGCTATTGACAGTTGAACTAATGGCTGTTAAGGTTAAATTATTTCCCGCACAAACTGTTACTGTTGGTGTTACGGTAAGCGTTGGATTGGAACAATTTTTAAATTCAAAAATAAAGCCATCCATTCCACCAATACCTGTAGCTTGGTAATAAGCGCCTAAACCAGGATTAAAGGTTGGAAACAAAGACGATTGTAAATAACCTGCGCCGTAAATACGGCTGTTTTTACATTGAATATTTTCAATATAGTCATTGGAGGCATTACCCATATAAGTACTCCACTGCATAACACAACTCGTATCAAATTTATTTAAATACACATCAAAAAAGCCTGCATTACTTCCCTGATAAAAGGAACCATCGTTAAGCGTTGTTAACGTACTTGAATTGGTATACCCGCCAACAATGATGTTATCATTTTCGCCGCTCATGGTTACAAAATAATCATTACCTGCCCCACCAATATATGTGCTATGCTTTAATGTGCCGGCCAAAGAAAATTTAGTAATAAATCCATCATTAATACCAAGATTAGATGCCTGATAAAAAGCCCCGCCTCCGGCGTTAAATACAGGCAGGTTAGTTGAAGAAGTAGTGCCGGTTAACCAAAGTACATTGTTATTGATGTAAACCGAATTTATCCGATCATTTAAATTGCCTCCATAAAAAGTGCTCCATTGCAATACACCATTCAAATTAAACTTACTAATAAATCCGTCAAAACTACCAGCTATTGCTGTTTGTGTGTAAGCTCCTCCATTTAAAATATTGAAACCAGAAGAATTCGTATTACCTGCCACGATTAAGTTTGTACTGTTACTTTTGATTGAATAAACCAGATCATTCCCTGTTCCTCCCATAAATGTTGACCAGGTTATTGCGTTGGAAGCATTAAACTTCATCACAACCACGTCATTATCAAAAACAAAGGATTGAAAAAAAGTACCTGAATTAAGTGTTGGAAAATTTGCAGATTTACTAACCCCGCCGGCAAACAAGTTACCGTTATTGTAATCTAAGGCATTTAAATATTCTGTTACAGTTCCGCCAACATAGGTACTCCAAAGTAAATTAGCATTCAGATTAAACTTCATAATAAATCCATCATTAGCGCCACTTAGTGTTGATTGAAAAAATGCAGCACCACCGGGATTCAAAAGAGGGAAATCGGTTGAATGCGTAAAGCCACTTATGCAAACCTCATTACTTGTTGTTGCAATGGCCATGATTTCCTCGCCGGCCGTTCCGCCAATATACGTTGCATGCACCAGACTATTAACGTTATTAAACTTTAATAAAAAACCATCTCCGGCACCACCTGAGTAGGATCCTTGAAAAAATGCACCGCTACCGGCATTGGAAGTTGGAAATGTTAGAGATTGTGTGTGACCAATTACCCATGTATTTGTGCCATCATTGGAAATCCCATGCAAATCATCGTCTAAATTACCACCGAAAAAAGTACACCAATTTAAAATTGGATCTATTACCAATTCAGCTGCATGATTATAATTTTTAACTTCAAAACCAATTACGGTTTTATTTACTCCATTGTTTAAATTACTTTTTAATTTTTTAAAATTAGAAGGTAAATTACTATTTGCTTGGTAGCTCATAAGTTCACCTTCCTGAAATTTCCCAAATCGTGTTTTAAATTCAAGTGAATTAGCTTGAACATTGACAGGATTTAAACCCGTATAAGAAATTTTAATCGAATTTAAATCTGCACCAGGATGAACAATGTAATCTTGTTTCAAAAGATTATCATTATTAAAATAAATTTTCCAATCTATTCCGGGATATATATTTTCAAATATTAATTGCTTGGCCGTGCTACAATTTATTTGTGAATTCGCTCTTAAATAATTTATTTGTAAGTCATTTAAGGTAACCTGTACAGAAGATTTTAAAATCGAAGCGCCTTCAAATTCTGCAATGTTTCTCTCCCATTCAACTCTGCTTAACTCTTGTGTTTTAACACCTTCATCCTTCGAACTCGAAACAGGACTTATGGTATAATAATTATAAATTAGGCCCTTATTGGTTATCCAAACTTCAACATTCTTTAGTTGTGCCGTATAAAAAACTTCTGTTCCGTTAAACGGTTTAATTCGATTATTATTTTCTACAAAGTAAGTCTTATTAAACTGATAGGCTTTTGTTTGAGAGTGCAGAATACTACCAAACAAACAAAATAGAAGTAAAATTTTTTTCATAATAACTAACATGCTTAATAATTAAACTAAGATAATACTATTTAGGTTTGATTTCCTATTTTTATTAACTTTTTTTTAATTCGGCAGATTTAATATAGAAGTGATTGTATTAGCTATATTTGCTGAACTTTTGGAGCGTTTAAAAATATTTATTATCGGCCCAGCCTTTCCTTTAAGAGGAGGGCCCGCAGAGTTTAACCAGAACCTTTGCATGGAACTTATTAAAGCCGGGCACGATGCCCAAATTATTTCTTACAGTTTACAATACCCCAATTTTTTGTTCCCGGGATCAAGTCAATACGAAACATCCGGCCAAGCTCCTTTAGGAATAAAAATTCACACATTAATTAATACAATTAATCCTTTAAATTGGTTTAATGTAGCAAGGTTTATTAAAAAAGAAAAACCACATTTTATTTTATTCAGATATTGGCTGCCTTTTTTTGGTCCATGTTTAGGAACTATTGCGCGACTTGTAAAATCTAAAACAACAGTGTTAGCTTTAACAGACAATGTAATTCCGCATGAAAAAAGAATAGGTGATAAACAATTCACCAACTACTTCATTAAAGGCTGTCATGGTTTTATTGCAATGAGTCAATCTGTTTTAAAAGATATCGATTTATTTGCAGGCAAAACAAACAAAGCATACAGTCCGCACCCTATGTACGAAACATATGGATTACCTGTTACTAAAGAAGAGGCTTGCAAAACACTTCAACTTGATTCGAATAAGAAATATATTTTATTTTTTGGACTAATAAGACATTATAAGGGATTGGATTTATTAATAGAAGCCTTCGGTAAAAGTAAAGTTAGCCAGGATGTTCATCTGTTAATAGCCGGTGAATTTTACGAATCAAAAGAAAACTACCTTCAGCTCATAGCATCATCCTCTAAAAAAGAGCAAATAATTTTACATGACAAATTTATCCCCAATGATTTAGTAAAACATTACTTCTGTGCTTCAAGTCTTGTTGCACAAACCTATCGCAATGCTACTAATAGTGGCGTAACAATGGTAGGATACTATTACAACAAACCGATGTTGGTAACCAATGTTGGTGGATTAAAAGAAATCGTTCCGGATGGAAAATGTGGTTTTTTAGTAAATACCGATACCAATGAAATAGCATCTAAGCTCACCAGTTATTTTAACGGTGATTTTGAAAATCAATTTTCTGAAAATGTTAAAATTGAAAAAGTTAAATACGAATGGATAACCTTTATTGGCAATTTAATTGAATTGTATCGTAAAAGCTCCAAATATTAACAAACTTGGTAGCTTATCAATTAATTCTAATCTCAAACTTCTTCACTTTAATTATTGGCGTCATTAAAAAAAGGATATCAGAATAAACTTATAATAAAACAAAAATGCCTGTTAAGTGGGTAATCAACCTAACAAGCATTTGAGGGATTGTTTTATTAAAAATTTATTCTTTCGATTGAGCTAACTTTTTGGCTTCTAAACGCTCCAAATAGGCTGTACGGCGGATATTTTTTTCTCGTAAACCACTGAAATAACTTTTTGTTGTTACAATAACAGCTCCGCCCATTAAGTCGCCATACATAGCCGGCACACCACCACTAAAAAAAGTAAGATTTTCAACGGCTAAACCAGCCACGTTTGTTGGACCAAGCGTACGGCAACCGTCAACATAATAGGCTGTTGCATCACTACGCGACCCTCTCACATATACATTACCCTTGTTATCAGAATAAGCATTTGAAGTTAAATTACTCAACATCCCTTTAATATCACCTCGCTCATAACCTGCACTTAATAAAAGGTCTTTGGCATCAATACTTGTCATACTATACATATTCTTATCCACTCCTCCCTGAACATAAACCTTTTCGGGTGCTGTAACGGTAACTGTTGCTAAGGTATTAATGTTCAACTCTACATTTAAGTAGGTTGCGTCATTTGGAATGATTTTAATTTTTTTAATGGGTTGTGTTTGATGCTCCGGATCGGAAACATACATGTCATAAGAACCCGGTGTAAGCGGTTTGTAAACATAATTTCCGTTTTCATCACTTTGTGTTCCTCCCACTAATAAGTCGGCCTGCACAATTTTTATGGTAGCAAACGGAACTGTTTTTCCATCCGTATTAGTGATTTTGCCTCTTATTTCGCCATAGGCTGCTTGCGCATTAACAGAGTTTACGAGTCCAATTAAACTCAGAATGAGAATTTGTTTTAAATTTTTCATGTTAGTCGTTTTTTAGATTATTATTTTTCAGCGCTGTTACAATAAAAACGTTGAATCCAATAAATTCCATAAAAAAATTAATTTTATGGAAAAATAAAATTATTCCGTCTTAACAATAGAATGTGGCTTTTTAATAAAACAACGCTATTAAATGATGAAGAACTGATTGCCGAGTATTACAAAACGGGCAATCAGCAACTTATTGGAAAGTTGTTCAGCAACCACGTTAAAACGATATATGGCGTTTGTTTATTTTATTTTAAAGATAAAGATGTTGCAAAAGACCACGTGATGCAGATCACAGAAAAATTATTTGTTGAATTAAAGAAAAAACCTATTCAACACTTTAAAGCATGGTTAAGTTTTGTTGTAAGAAATCATTGCATAAGCGAAATACGCAAAACCAAAAATAAACACTTTGTTTCAGAGACTTATTTAGATTTTGAACTCAATTTAACTACACTTGAAGAAGAACAAAAAATTGATCTTGTAAATGACGAAAATCTTTTGCAGCACTTAAGAGAGGTATTGCCAAAATTAAAAGAGAAGCAAAAGATTTGCATAGAATATTTTTACTTGAACAATAAAAGTTACCACGAAATTGCTGAATTAACATCGTTTACTATCAATGAAATTAAAAGCTATATCCAAAATGGTAAACGAAATCTAAAACTACTGATCGAAGAAAAAATTAATAAATCAAATCATGGTAAATAATTACATAAACAAAAGTGATTTAGACTATCTTGCAGAGCGAGGCTTGGAAGAATTTGACAATACAGATGCCGACATTGCTGAATTAACTACTAAAATTGAAAAAATATATAATTCATCTAACTTCAATTTTTATTTTTCCTGCTTTGGAATTAGCTTGCTTTTAAGCCTGACTTTGATTTTCTCATTTATTAATAAGGTTTCTGTTACGCCTACCCGTTCATCACTTCAATCAAGCAATCTCCTTGAAAATAAATTAAAACGTGTTTTGCCGATAATTTTAGACACGATAGTTGTAACCGCAGAACCATTTCAAAAAGCTATAGGTTCTGATGATTTGTCTGATAGTAATGAAAGTAACGACACGATAATGGTTGCCAATATGCCTCAACACACTTATACAATAGAGCCGGTTGTTGTCAATGAATTGGAATTAACCTATGCTGCAAATGCCCCATACAGATATATACATAATTTAAAAGTGACCGGTTTTCAAGATTATTATTTTAACAAACAATTTTACACTCCAGCCATCAAGGGCAATCTAATGGCTTGTTTCACAAATTCTATAGAACTGCAAATGAGTAAGAGTGCATTAAAAAATTATCAGTTAACCTATCTTCATGAATGGCTGGCAGATGGGTTGAATTATTTTAATCGAAAAAATTACACAACTGCATCCTATTATTTTTCTGAACTACTCAAGCAAAATGCTGATGATGTTAATGCCCTTTTTTATGCAGGTTTATGCAATTATCATTTAGGTTATTACGATGCAGCTATCCAAAACTTCGATCGTGTTATTAACCATAAAAACAATAATTTTCTTCTTGAGTCTGACTATTACAAGGCACTATCATTAATAGGCAACAAGCAATATAATGAAGGCAAATTGTTGCTCAATAAAATTAGTAAGACTGGGAATTTTTATGCTAAACCCGCTACACAATTACTTGAAAAATTGTAAATAATGCTTAACTTGTGGCATGTTTACGATTGATACACACACGCACATTATTCCTAAAAACATCCCGGATTTTAATAAACAATTTGGCTATGGTGATTTTATTACCCTTCATCACCACCAAGCTAACAAAGCATGGATGATGCAAGGTGATAAAAAATTCAGAGAAATAGAAATTAATTGCTGGGATCCTGAAACTCGCTTACAGCAAATGAATGAACATCAAGCGCATATGCAGGTCATTTGCACCATTCCGGTTATGTTCAGTTATTGGGCAAAAGCAAATGATGCCTTAATCGTTAATCAATTTCTTAATGATGATATTGCTAAAACTTTTCAAACTTATCCTGATAAATTTATAGGTCTTGCTACTGTTCCAATGCAAGACACGAAGCTTGCCATAAAGGAACTCGAACGTTGCATGAAACTAGGCTATAAAGGTGTTCAGATAGGTAGCAACGTAAATAATTTAAATTTAAATGAACCGCAATTTGATGAATTCTTTGCTGCTTGCGAAAGTTTAAATGCCGCCATTTTAATCCACCCATGGCAAATGATGGGTCAAGAACACATGACTAAATATTGGCTGCCATGGTTAGTTGGCATGCCTGCCGAAATTAGTAGAGCCATTTGTAGTTTTATATTTGGTGGTGTTTTTGAAAAATATAAAAATCTAAGGGTTTGTTTTGCGCATGGCGGCGGTTCCTTCTTACCAACACTAGGCAGAATAATTCATGGGTGGGAATGCAGACCGGATTTAGTTGCAATTGATAATCCTATAAATCCAAAAAATTATTTAGGAAAATTTTGGGTAGATAGCCATGTTTGCGATCATAAAATGCTCCAATACATTATTGATATGGTTGGCGCTGATAAAATAGTACAAGGAAGCGATTACCCCTTTCCGCTTGGTGAAGCCAATCCAGGAGAATTGGTGAGAAGTGCCCCAATATCGGATTCAGAGAAAAAAATAATTTTAGGTGATGCCGCTAAAACCTGGCTGGCTATTTAATAAAAAAGCCTCTTTGAATCAAAGAGGCTTAAAAGTTGCCCGAGCTGGATTCGAACCAACACAGTCAGAACCAAAATCTGAAGTCCTGCCATTAGACGATCGGGCATTTTCGTTAAAGAACTTTAAAAAACGGGTACAAAAATAATACTTTCCGAGCAGTAATCCAATAAAAAAACAAAAAAATCGTTTCAAACCTTAAATTATTAGTAAGTTACCTCACTTTAAAACCGCTTAAAATCTTATATTCGCAATTCTTAAACTATGATGACTAAAGAATTTAAAAAACTAAACAACATTGTCGGATGGCTTGTTTTTGCTATCGCCACGTTTACTTATTGCTCTACTATTGAACCAACTGCCAGCTTTTGGGATTGTGGTGAATATATTGCTTGTGCTTATAAATTAGAAGTAGGTCACCCACCAGGCGCACCGTTCTTTTTATTAATAGGTAGATTTTTTGCTTTATTCGGAGGTTCAGATCCTGCAGCATCAGCTATGATGATTAACATCATGAGTGCGTTAAGCAGTTCGTTTACCATCTTGTTTTTGTTTTGGACCATTAGCCGTTTAGCGTTAAAAACATTGAAAATTACAGCTGATAACTTTGATAAATCGAAGCAATGGGCCATTATTGGAGCAAGTACCATTGGCGCATTAGCTTATACATTCTCCGATTCATTCTGGTTTAGTGCCGTTGAAGGTGAGGTTTATGCTATGAGTAGTTTTTTCACTGCTGTTGTATTTTGGGCAATCCTTAAATGGGATGAAGAAGATTCGATTGATCCTACCTCAGCTCTAAGATGGATTGTATTGATTTGCTATTTAATAGGTTTATCAATTGGTGTTCACTTATTAAATTTATTGGTGATTCCTGCTATTGCCTTTGTTATCTATTTTAAAAAATATAAGTTTACTTGGAAAGGTTTTGTCGTGGCCGGACTTTCATCGGTTTTAATACTTGGCTTTGTTCAAAGTATATTGATTTCAAAAACAGTAAAATTTTTAAGTGACTACGAAGTTTTCTTTACCAATAAATTAGGTATGCCTTATAATGTAGGTACCTTTTTGTTTATTGCTTTGGTAATTATTAGTCTTGTTGGATTTATTGCTTATTCTGCCACAAAAAATGAAAAACATTACAAAGTCGGATTTTATACGTCCGTTGTAATTGGTTTTTTTGCAGTGGCCTCATTTCAAAAAGGATCAGATGCATTTTTCAGATTAGTGTTTTTTGGTGGGATGTTATATGCCATCCATTATTACAAAACAAAAACAGTTTTGCTAAATACTATCTTTTTAAGCCTGGCTACAATATTAATCGGCTTCTCATCATTTTTTGTATTGGTTATACGTTCACAGGCAAATACGCCAATGGATGAAAATGATCCGGAAAACGCGCCTAATATGTTATCCTACTTATTGCGCGAACAATATGGTGACTGGCCAATTCTTTATGGTCAATATTACAATGCGCCAACACGCCCTAACTCTGAGTTTGGTGACGGTACAGCCATCTATGGTAAAGATGAGGCAACAAAAAAATACCGCGTAATTGATGCCAGGAAAAAAACAAAACCGGTGTATGAAAAAGAATTTTGTACCGTTTTTCCTCGTATGTGGAGCGGGCAAGCACATCATGAAAACGCCTACAAATATTGGGGAAATGTTCAAGAACATCATAAGTTCGTGAACGTGGAAGGAAGAAATGGTCCTGAATCAGTAGAAGTTCCGACATTTGCCGCCAACTTAAATTACTTCATCAGTTACCAAATGAACTACATGTACTGGCGTTATTTTGGCTGGAATTTTATTGGTCGCCAAAATGATGTGCAAGGCTTAATGCGTAACTCAATGGAAGGTAATTGTGTTACCGGTATAACAGGAATAGATAATTGGTTGTTGGATAGTGATACAGAGCAAATTGTTTACAGAGACAAAAATAATTTTGCAAGAAATCATTTTTATGCCTTGCCATTAATTTTAGGATTACTTGGCTTATTTTTTCAGGTTAAAAATGATAAACCAGGAGCTTGGTTAGTTTTCTGTGTATTTTTCTTAACGGGTCTTGCAATCGTTATTTATTTAAATCAATATCCTTATCAACCTCGTGAACGTGATTATGCCTATGCGGGCAGCTTTTATGCCTTTGCTATTTGGATAGGATACGGGGTATTGTTTATTTACGATGCCCTTTCTAAAAAAGCTGCTTCAGTTGGAATTGCAGTGGGTTCTACCGCATTATGTTTAGTGGTGCCAGGCATAATGGCTAAAGAAGGCTGGAATGATCATGATCGCTCGTTAAGAACTTTATCAAGAGATTGTGCGATTAACTATTTACAAAGTTGTGCTCCAAACGCAATCCTGTTTACCAATGGTGATAATGACACTTTCCCGCTCTGGTATGCACAAGAAGTAGAAGGAATCAGAACAGATGTTAGAGTTGTAAACTTAAGTTTATTGCAAACGGATTGGTATATCCGCCAAATGCAGCGTGCAGCATACGATAGCAAACCAGTGCCATTTACGATTGAAGATCGAAAAATTGAATCGGAAAAATTAGGATATGCCTATATAAGCGCTCAGGATGACAAACCCGTAGCTTTAAAAGAAGCTATGAAATTTTTATTAAGCGACAATATTGAAAACAAATATGATGTTGGAGGCGGAACCGTTATTGATTTATTTCCGGCCCGTACATTGTATGTGAATGTTGATAGCATGAAGGTAATGAAAAATAAGGTGATTTCAGTCAAAGATACGTCCCGCCTAGCTAAACGAATTACTTGGGATTTAGGTGGCAGATCAGCTATTATGAAAAATGACATCCTTGTTCTTGATTTAATTGCCAATAACACATGGGAACGTCCAATTTACTTTGCTGTTACAACCGGCGATGATGCATATGTTGGCTTAAAGAAATACTTTCAATTAGAAGGTTTAGCTTATCGATTTGTTCCGATTAAACAAACAGAAAAAGAAGAAGCAATGGGAGGACGAGTAAATACTGAGGTGATGTACAAACACATCATGGAAGATTTCAAATGGGGCGGAATGGACAAGAAAGGTGTGAATTTAGATGAAAACTGTGTAAGAATGTGTGGCAACCTTAGAATGCAAATGAGCATTTTAGCCAGTGCATTAGTTGAAGAAGGTAAAACCAAAAAAGCAAAAGAGGTTTTAGACAAATGCTTAACCGTTATGCCAGATGAAAACATAGCTTACGACGCAACTATTTTTCCGATGTGTGCAACTTACTATGATATCAAAGAAACTGCTAAAGCAAACGAACTTGCCAAAAAATTATTTGATATTTTTGAAGGTGATTTAAGAATCTACAACCAACAAAAGCCAAATAGAATGGCAGCTTTTAGCAGAGAAAAAGAACAGGCTAAAGAAATTCTGAAACGACTAGTTAGTTTAACCTCACAGTTCAAACAGGATGATTTGAGCAAGCAGTTTATGCAAAGATTAAGTGCAATTGTTCCACCTGAAGAATTAATGCCACAAGAACCTCAAGGTATTCCGCAAGAAGCACAATAAATTAAATCATGCTGGTAGAGTTTACATAGGTGTAAACTCTACTAGTTCTCCTTCCTGCATGTTCTCTATTAAATAATTGTGAATTCTGATTCGCTTTAAATTAACTACAGTATACCCAAGTGCTTTGCACATTCGCCTGATTTGTTTATTCTTACCCTCTGTTAATATAACACGCACTAACTTATCGCCTTTCTTTTCGCAGTAACAAGGTTGTGTAACATAAAAACCAATATCTACGCCATTCGAAAACTTGCGGCAAAATTCATCGTCTATAGACTTATCAAGTAACACCAAATATTCTTTTTCTTTAATGGCTTTTGGATTTATTATCGTTTCAATCCATTTACCATCATTACTCAATAATAATAACCCTTCAGAGTTTTTATCCAAACGCCCTGCAATACTTAAACCCTCATATCCGGCAAAAAAAGGAGCCAGATTTCCATCGATAGTATTATTCAAAGTACTTTCCATTCCTTTAGGTTTATAAAATTTCAAATAAATCCTGGTTTTCTTTTGTCTTACTACCACTTTGTCCAGACTAATTTCACACCAGTTTTCTATTTCAATATTCTCTGCAATAACCGATCCATCAATACATACTCTACCATTTAGAATTGCCTCTTTAGCCTCTTTATTTGTAAGCATTAATGTATGCACTAAATAGTATTGTATTTTCTTATAAAAGCTCAAATCGTATTATAATTGTTAACTTTGTAAAGTTGCAAGAAATAATACAAATATCACACATCAAAAAAACGTATGTCATTGGCGAAGAAACCATTCATGCCTTAAAGGATGTTTCGGTTACAATACATAAAAATGAGTACGTTGCGCTAATGGGACCATCCGGTAGTGGTAAATCAACATTAATGAATATGTTAGGTTGTTTAGATAGCCCTACCTCCGGAGAATATATCCTTAATAACATTTCTGTAGCAAAAATGTCGGATAACGAATTGGCAGAAGTAAGAAACAAAGAGATTGGATTTGTTTTTCAGACGTTTAATTTGTTACCAAGAGCAAGTACACTTGAAAATGTTGCCCTGCCTTTAGTTTATGCAGGTTTTAGCAAAAGTGAAAGGGAAAAAAGAGCTAAGGAAGTACTTGAACAAGTAGGACTCGGCAATCGTATGAATCATAAACCAAACGAATTAAGTGGTGGTCAGCGACAAAGAGTAGCTATAGCAAGGGCATTAGTTAACAAACCGGCCATTATATTAGCCGATGAACCAACGGGTAATTTAGATAGTAAAACTTCTATTGAAATTATGGGGCTTTTTGAAGACATTCATAAAAACGGCAATACCATTATTTTAGTAACGCATGAAGAAGATATTGCGTTGCATGCACACCGCGTTGTTCGTTTAAGAGATGGCTTGGTAGAATCTGATTTACCAAATGAAAAAATAATCACCTACAAAAATCGATTAGAAACAACTAATAACCAATAGGATAATTGTTAATTCGAATAATTTCCCCGTTTCTTTTTTCATAATAATCTAGTGTATCAGGTCTTAAGCAGAAATTACTAACGTAATAGTCACCATTAGATACTTCGTGATTAATAAAAAAAATGTACTTCTTATCCTTTTGCAACTTCACTTTTTGCTCATAAACAAAATAGGAAGGATAGCGTTGAGAGAAATGAATATCTCCGAAAAAGTCCCAATTAGCAGAATTACCTTTGGTGCCTTCAACTATAAAATGTGCTCTTGTATTTTCCAGGTTGAATTTTTTAAAGTGAAAATAAAAGGTTACTATATAATTCCCACTTTCCATTTTATTACTGTCGAGGATAAAAAGCTTATTATACTCGTAACACTTATACCATTGGTAAAATGGAGGTTGGCTACGAGTAACTTTATAAATCTTATTTGTTACTGTATCCCTTGTTAAGTTAACAGCCTTTTCAAGGGGAGTGACTTCAGGGTTTAACAAATCTTTAGCTTGTAATTCAAATAAATTCAACTCATCTATCTTGGCAACAAATTTTGATTTTTGAAGCAACCTCTCTTCCTCCGGTTTTAATTGATTACCTTGATAAATAATTAATATGGGTTTATCAGACATTAATTTCTTTAGCTCAGGTTTACTTCTAAAAGAGTTTAGAGAACCGGTACCTTTTTCAGTTTCGTATAACGATGTTCTAGATCCTAAATGGCTCAATATTGGCAATTTACTGTGAAAAGACAATAACATCGCCATTGAAGCAATTTCTTCAAGTGGTCTATGATAAACTTCACTTCCTAAATGAAAATAAGGTAGTGGCAAAATGGCTTGATAGCTTTTAGATAAAGAAGTTTGAATGATTTTGTTTTGTGAACTTGTTATATTTTCTCTTTTAAAATAATTCTTATCTTGAAATAAATACTCACCTAAGTTTTTATGAAAGTAATATCCTTCATACGAATTTCCAAAAAGGTAAACTAAACCAAGTACTATTACGAGGATATTTTTAAAAATAAGATTGGATTTTACTTTTTTAATAAAATCATCAATGATTACTATAATAAAAACCGGAGTACAATAATAAAAATACCATGCAAATCTTCCAAGACCTCTGAATTGCTTTAAAGCTGTAGGATAAATTCCTAAATCTTTGAGTAAATTATTCACATAACCAAATGAAAACAACAAGAAAAAAGTGGAAACCATCAATAAAAAAATAATTGGAAGATTTTTTTTAGAAAATTTAAAAATCAAAACTATTAGAGAAATGCTTAAAAATATACTACAAGCTAATCCAACATAACTCACACCTTCCCATTTTTCGGGTGTCATAAAATCGGTATTATTGAATAAGTTCTGTAATGGTCCAAAATGTGGTAAAAAAACGAGATCCGGACTAGAGACATAAACGGTTTCACCATAAGGAATAACAGGCCTTTGAAAATGGCGATCTGTAAGTTTCATTGTGAATTTAAATAAAACTACAGGCACTACTAAAAATAAAGAATTAAGAAAATACCTTAAGTTAATTTGTTTGAGTGGAAACGTTTTTGAAATCAAAAAAAACAATAAACTAAATAAGGTTGTACCCAAGCCCAAATAAGGATGAGTAAAAAATGCAAGCGTGGAAACTAAGCTTGAATAATAAATATATTTCTGGTTGTTAATTTTATAATAAGCTAATCCAAAATAAATAACCAAAGGAATCGGCAGTGAATAGGCCAGCGCAAAATGACCTCCAACTCTGCCAATTTGAGGAGATAATATGGCAATAGCAATTGAAGAGCAGAAAGCTAAAAAACGATTTACTTTATACAATTCAAATATTTTAAAGTACACATTGCTTACAAAAACGAACGATAAGAAAATAACCACATGCATAACACCAATGGCATAAGGCTTCAAAAATGGAATAAGACTTACAATGGTTGCCAATAATGGTTGTGCGTCTGTGTAAACAATGTGTTCTCCAAATGGAAAATTCAAACCAATCGTCGCAATAAAAGTTTTATTATTGCAAATGTGATTAATGTATGAATAATACCCATGAATGCCATCTCCTGAAAAAACTGACAGAAATGAATTAGGAGATTTTAATACTTGTCCAAAATGAATAGCAAAAAAACTAAAAGTGAACAACACCAGTAAACAATGAATAACGTACGAGTTATTCCCCATTCGAATCAAGCGCTGCAGCATCATTAAATGATTTTATTACATGAAAGCATCTACTTCTTTGTAAAGGTGTAAACCAATAAAGACCCAAATCTTTTAAAACATTTTACTTCAAATTTGTGTACGCTCAAAGCCAATTTCCAATTAATAGTTGCCAACCACGGCGCAAAGGTGTTAATTTGCTTTTTATTACTACAAATAAATCCGGCATTCTTTCCTTTTTGCTCAAGTATCGAACCTTTATACAAAAATTCATGCTGCTCATCTGCAAGGTTTGGTACTAATTTAAAAAAATCTAAACTCCACTCAATTAGAGGCCATAAACTGGCTTTATTGGGCGTTGAAATAACCAATTTTCCACCAGGTTTAAGCAGTTTAAAGAAACTTTTCAAAATCTCTTCACCTTGTTTCTCAGTTATATGTTCTATCACTTCCAGAAAAACAATTTTATCATAACTTGCCTCTTTTAAGTTTAGCTCATCCAGAAGTCCCTTTGTAAAAGTTAAATTTGGCAGTTTAAATTGTTGTGTGGCAAAGTCAAGTGCAGCCTGATTAGCATCAATAGCTGTTACCTTCACTTCCGAATTTTTGGCAATGAAATAGGATAGCAATCCACTTCCGCAACCAACCTCCAATACATTATCACCCGGCGTAATTTCAAGGCTTTTCATAGCTTCCTCCAATTTGGCAAAATGCCAGAAACGTTGCGCCTTCTTCCCATGATAATAAGCGTTATATTGGTAAGCCCCTTCAATTTGAATTTTATCCCCTACTCGTCTATCCATTTTTTCTATTGTATTTTTTTGTGTAAAAATTAAAGACAATTTTAGGCAAATCAAACAGCATTTTTACGCCATGCAATACCACATTCACAGAATTTCCATCATTACTACGAAGCTCAACAGGAATGCATTTGATATCATAATTACGTTTGTATGCTATATAAAATAATTCAACGTCAAGCGTGAATCCATTAATTCGCGAAACACTGAACAAATCATCTGCAACAGAGTCTCTAAAACCCTTCAGTCCGCATTGAGTATCAAACTGTCCACCGGCAATAAATCTTCCCACGATAAATGAAAATATTTTACTACCGATACTTCGTGAGGCGGTTATTTCTGAAAAATACTTGGAATCTTTTAATGTTCGATCACCAACTACCATATCAAACTCTTTAAAATCCAAATAATGAAGCATATTTTTAACATTTGTAAATTGGTAAGGAACATCAGCGTCTGTAAATATTCTGAATCTGCCTTTTGCATTTTGCATTCCCAATCTAACTGCATTACCCTTTCCTTTATTTTGTTCACTTAAAATATAAATACAATTGAATTTATCGGCAACTTCCTTTGTTTTACCATTATCGTTGCTTCCATCATCCACAACAATTACTTCGAAAGAAAAATTACATTGCATTAAATTTTGAAAAAGATATGGCAAGTTATTTTCTAGTACCGAAGCGTTCTTGTATGAAGGGATGATTATGCTTAAATGTATCAATTTATTCTTTCAAATTTAATCAAAATTATTAAAACGGATAGTTATTAACAAGTAATGGATGTTCAGGGTCTCTCTTAAAATATACATTAAGTCGTTCTGGTCGGAGTAATAAATTTCGAATATAGAATTCACCTTTCCCTGGTCCATTTAAGAACAAAACATACTTTCTATTCTTTTCTATTCTGAAATTTTGTTCATACACAAAAAAATTCGAATAACTATGTGATCGCCTTACTGAATTAAATAAACTCCAAATTGCAGTTTTATTCACATCCGTCTCCTCTATAATAAAATGACAATGAATGTTATCAAGGTTCTTCTCTTTAAAACAGTAATGAAAACTAACAACATAATCACCAGGAAGCACAGAATCGGGCTCTATAACAAATAATTTTTCATATCCTTGAATTTTAGCAGAATTATAAAATGCTTCGCTGCCTAAATGCGTGAAAATTAATGAATCACTTCTATATGACATGGAATCAATAGAAAAATAATTTTTTTGATTTTGTTCTGCTAATTTAAAATTAAAGCTTTCTTTATTAATTTCATAAAGTTGATAAACACTATCACTGTATAAAATAGGAGCGTTTCGAAACAGTCTATTTTCATCCGGCTTGTTTGCTTTGCGATATTTAACGCAAGCAATAGAGTGATGAGTCAATAAACTTAAAATCGAATCGTGATGCGGAGAATAAATATTTAATAAATCCATTTTATGTCTTGCCTCAACCCCTGAAATTCTGGCTGAATGAAAACTCATTAAAGGTAATTTAGTGTGATAAGACAATAACATCGCTAAATGAGCTGATTCAAATCCATCTCTGTCAAGTTCAAAAATTTCGCTGCTATACTGATAAAATGGTATTGGAAAAATAGCTTGGAATTTTTTTGACTCTATATTCTTTACAAGACTTTTTTCAGCTAGGTTTAAGTTTTCAAATTTATAAATGTTGCTCTTATTAAATACTAAGCCATCTATATACTTAAAATAATAATGAGCATCAATAATGTTAACAAATAAGCAAGCAACTAAAAGTGTATTTGTTATAAATCTTTCTTTTATGAATCCAAATGAAGTCAGACCGTCCTTCAGGATTAGCAATGCAGCAATAGGCAGCGAATAATAGAAAAACCAAGCAAAACGACCCAATGCCCTAAATTGGTTTATGAAGTTTAACTTAACATTAACTAATTCCATTAAATTGTTTTGAATTCCAAAAGAAAAAAGTAATAGCATGAACCCTGATATGAATAAAATTTTTGGTGGGGCGCTGATTGACTTAAATTTGATAATTAATACAATACAACTTACAATGATCAAAACAGGAAATAATAAACCCATGTAACATAACCCCTCAACATCCGGTATTTCAGAGCCGTAAATTTGCTCCAAAAATGATTTAAATGGGCTCTGTCTTGGCACAAAAATCGATTGAATATTGGCGATATGAACAGTTTTACCAAAAGGAGACTCAGTTCTGCCAACATGTGTGTCTGTTAGAATCATAAAGACTTTAAATAAAATAGTTGGTATGATTGATGAGGTAAAAATGTTTAAAATTTTTTCGGCAATACGTTGCTTATTTATAAATAATTCGAAAAGAGTTAAAGAAATAATAGTAAATAAACTTAAACCAAAACCTGTATACGGGTGAATAAAGTATGTTAGCAAAGTGTAAACCCCTATTAAAACAATATACTTTCTTTTTAAAGACTTAAAATAAACAACCAACAGATATATTAAGAAAGGAATGATACATCCGAAGGTTTGTGCAAAATGCCCATAATCAATTCGCAATAGTTGCGGCGAAAGTAGCATTAAAGAAAAACCAAGTAAGGCACTACCAATTTGATTTAAACCCAATAAACGAGCTGTTTTAAAAATAATAACAGAGGTAATTGCGTGAGAGAAAAAAATCAAAAAATGAAGAATACCAATTGCATAATCATACGTAAATGGTAACAATTTTAAAGTTGCTGCTAACAAAGGAATACAATCGGTATATACTAATTGTTCTCCAAAGGGATAATTTAATCCGTTAAAACTAATCCAACCCGGATTAATAGTAATATAATATATAAAAGTGTAATAATTTTTAATTGCGTCACCATCCCAACATGATAAGACATCATTAAGGTGCAAAATTACTTTACTAAAATAACCTGTATAATAAATTGAAGAGGCTAATAACAATAACCAACAAATCCCTCTATCTGATTTTATTTTATGTTTGAAATTACTCATTAATGCTAAACAACCTACCTGACTATTGTTACTTTATAATTGGCAAAATAACATTACTTGCATTAATTTTATTGGCATACACTTTTACCTCACTTAATGTAAAATCTTTATCATCACATTTGTAAATGTCTACAAATTTCTGAGGATTCCTATCAAACAAAGGGAACCAACTGCTTTGTATTTGTATCATTAATTTGTGCCCCTTTTTAAAAGTATGGGCCACATCAGGCAAAACAAACTTTACCTTCTCAATTTTGTTTGGCACAAACGCGGTTGGTTTTTCGAAACTCTTTCTGTAACGCCCGCGCATTATTTCTCCTCTTACTAACATCTGATATCCTGCCATTTCTGTTTCGTTTTTTACGCCTTTGCAGCAAATCGAATCACTGTATTTAAAATCATCAGGAAAAACATCAATCAATTTAACTACAAAATCTGCATCTGTTGTAGATAAACTCACCAAAAGCTCAGCAGTTAGCGGGCCACCTAATGTTAAATTATCAGTCAAAACATCTGTTTCAAAAACTAACACATCAGGCCGCTTCGCTGCAAAGCGCTGATCATCAATCATATATTCACGAGTTCTGTTTAAATGAACACCATCTGCATAAGGCACCGGTTTATTAGGATCACTTAGATACCTATAAAAATTAGTTGTAGAGGATTCTTTATTAAAACTTAATTTACGATTCGATACAAAATAAATTGGTGTATTTATAACATTCTTTGTAGGCCACTCGCTAAAAAATCGCCATTTATTTTCACCTGTAAAGAAAATAGAGGCCTCTTCCGGAACATCTGTAATTGGGCCGTTATTCAAATAATGTTCAAAAAAGCCGAGTTCCATTTGTGTTTGATAACGTATAGCAGTCTTACTTTCAAATCTTACATTACCCAAACTTGAACCATCACCTCTGTGCCAGCCCCCATGGAACCATGGACCCATTACAATTTTATTAGTAGTTAATTTAGATTGCTCTTCAATCGCCTTGTATAAATTCCAAGCTCCGTAACAGTCTTCAGCATCAAAGGTGCCTCCAACTATCATCATCGCAGGCTTAATGTCCTTACATGCTCTCCTTGCATCACGGGCCTTCCACCATTCATCGTAATTTGGATGATTCATTAAGTCTGTCCAAAACTGAATCCCGGTCATATATTTCCCTAGATTTTTAATTGCTCCTTGTTTTAAGTAGAAGTTATAGGCATCTTTTTCAGGAAAATCAAAACCCTTTTCATGTTCAGTTGTTGGTTTTGGATGTGGTTTTCCAAAGCTTGAATAGAAGTTAAATCCATCCATTAACGCAAAAGCACCATTATGATGGAAATCGTCACCAAGGAACCATTCTGTAACAGGCGCTTGCGGACTAACTGCCTTAATGGCCGGGTGATTACTCAAAGCAGCCATTGTACTATAAAATCCAGGGTAAGAAATTCCGAAAACGCCAACGCGACCATTGTTATGAGGTATATTCTTCACTAACCAGTCCACAACATCATAAGTGTCTGAAGCTTCATCAATTTGAGTATTGCTTTGTTTATTTGTTATAAAAGGTCTAACATCAACAAACTCTCCTTCACTCATGTATCTGCCTCTCACATCCTGCATCACAATAATGTAGCCCAGTTTCAAGTAATTAAGCCAATGCGTTTTATATAATCTTGGCGAAAAATTAGACAAACCATATGGTGAGCAGGAATAAGGTGTTCTCATCATCAAAATTGGATGTTTTTTACTTTCATCCTTTGGCGCATAAATACATGTAAACAATTTAATGCCATCTCTGGCACTTATTAAAATTTCGCTTTTATTGTAATTATTAACTACCCAAGCACTATCATTATATTGAGCATTTATCTGAAAGAAAAAGCTTACATAAAATAGGCCAATTATTAAATGTTTTTTACCCATATACAGTTCAATAATACGCATTTTTTGATTAACATCCGGCAGTTAAAAAGATTGTTTTCAAGGAAATTTATTCTAAACATAAATCTCTTAATTTTAGTAGTTATGAGTAATAAATTTAGGGCAAAAGTAAACGATGAAATTCCTGAAGAAAAGGAATCGAAAGCTAGTAAAACTGCTCCTGAATCAGATGAGAATAAAAAATCTGATTTGAAAAAAAATAAGTCGAAAAACAAAACACAGTCCGCTAATGTCAATGAACCTATTAAAAATAAAATAACCTTTAAACAACGTTGGGAGGTTGCCAAGAACTTTTATTTTAACGAACAATCTCAAAAAGTAATTGGTTTAACCCTAGCGCTTTCCGCTTTTTATTTGGCCATTGCCTTCACTTCTTATTTTTTTACTTGGGATGTTGATCAGGATAAAGTGTTGAGTGATAATCTGTTTTCTAATGAGACTAAAGTAACTAATTGGCTAGGGAAAATTGGGGCTCTAATTTCTCATAAGCTTATTTACAAGGGCTTTGGAGCGGCTTCCTTCTTCTTGGTTCCGGTAGTTTTTATGTATGGTTTACAAAAGATGACCAAGAAAAAATTCATCAACATCAGTTCGTTTAACGCTAAATGGCTGTTCTTAATGGTTTGGTCATCCATGTTAATGGGTTATTTTTTTAAAGAAAATCTATTTTTTATGGGTGGCGGTTTCGGTTACTTTGTTAATGAAGCCATTAGTAACTATGTTGGTAATGTTGGTTTGTTAGCACTGCTCGGGTTCAGCATGTTAACTTTCTTGGTATTAAGCATCAATCTTAATTTTAAACTCCCTTCAAAGCCGGTTATTGAAAATGATGAAGAAATTGAAAATGAAGTGATTTTACCGGAGACAGAAAGTAATAAAGCAATCAGAGAATACAATCAAGCGTTTAATGAAACAAAGGAATTAAAACTCACGCCAGAGGAGGAGGAAGCCTTGCTCAACTTCGAAATTAAACAAAAAGGCGACGATTTAATTATAGAAAAGATTGATCCGAATACGACAAAACCAACTGTACTAGAAATCACGCCACCGGGGCAAGATAGCATTATTCAAAAAACAGAGGATATTCCATTTACAGTTGAACAAGAAGTAACACCAATTGATATCCCAAGTGAAACTAAAGAAATTCCTCCTAGTGTAGTTGACGAAAAAAAGGATTCGGAACCTGAGTTTCAAATAGAGCAACCTGTAAATAAAGATGAAGTTTTAAGTGAAGAAAACAAAGCGCAACAATTGGTTGAGCAATTCGGAGAATATGATCCAACTTTAGACTTGGGCTCCTATCAATTCCCTGCATTTGATCTTTTACAAGATTACGGCGACAGTAAAGGAAAAGTTACACAGGAAGAGCTTGTTGCTAATAAGGATAAAATCATTAATACCCTTAAGAATTTTGGAATTGAAATAGAACGCATCAGCGCAACCGTTGGTCCAACAGTTACTTTATACGAAATTGTGCCTGCGGCAGGTGTTCGTATCAGTAAAATAAAAAATTTGGAAGACGACATTGCATTGAGTCTTGCAGCTCTAGGAATTCGTATTATTGCGCCAATTCCGGGTAAGGGAACCATTGGTATTGAGGTGCCTAATCAAAATCCCGAAATGGTGCCAATGAAAAATATTTTGGCCTCAGAAAAATTCAATAATTCTAATTTTGAATTGCCAATAGCATTAGGGAAAACTATCAGCAATGAAATTTTTATTGCTGACTTGGCAAAAATGCCGCATCTCTTAATGGCTGGTGCTACCGGGCAAGGTAAATCTGTTGGTTTAAATGCCGTGCTCGTTTCACTTCTTTACAAAAAGCATCCGGCTCAGGTTAAATTTGTTTTGGTTGATCCAAAAAAAGTAGAACTAACTTTGTTCAAGAAAATAGAACGTCACTTTTTAGCTAAATTACCGAATGCAGAAGATGCTATTATTACAGACAATACAAAGGTTATTCATACCCTCAATTCCTTATGCATTGAGATGGATAATCGGTATGCCTTACTGGAAGATGCGCAGGTTAGAAACATTAAAGAATACAACGCAAAATTTATAGCCCGTAAATTAAATCCAAATGATGGTCACAAATACTTACCATACATCGTTTTGGTAGTTGACGAGTTTGCAGATTTAATTATGACAGCGGGCAAAGAAGTTGAAACGCCAATTGCAAGATTGGCGCAGTTGGCCAGGGCTATTGGTATTCATTTAATTATAGCTACACAGAGACCGTCAGTTAACATCATTACCGGTACAATTAAAGCCAATTTCCCTGCCCGTATTGCCTTTAGAGTGACCAGCAAAATCGACAGCAGAACTATTTTAGATGCAGGTGGGGCAGATCAGTTGATTGGTCGTGGCGACATGCTTTTGAGCACAGGTAATGATCTAGTTAGGATTCAATGTGCGTTTGTTGACACACCGGAAGTTGAAAAAATTACAGATTTTATTGGTGGACAACGCGCTTACCCGACTGCCTTTTTATTGCCTGAATATGTTGGAGAAGACGGTTCAGATGGAAAAGAAGAAATTGATTTGACAGAGAGGGATAAAATGTTTGATGATGCAGCAAAATTGGTTGTTCAATTCCAACAAGGAAGCGCCTCCTTTTTACAGCGAAAGCTGAAATTAGGCTATAATAGGGCAGGTAGAATTGTTGATCAGCTTGAAGCTGCCGGCATTATTGGTCCTTTCGAAGGAAGTAAAGCGCGAGAAGTTTTATGCGAGGACATGATGCATTTGGAGTCAATTTTACAAAATTTAAGAAATAAATAGTCGAACTTTAAACTAATTGGCATTATTCATGTCTAATTGATACTAATTTTGCACCCTAACTAATGAAAAAAATAATTTTAAATTTAATTTTGCTTTCCGGCATAACAATTCACGCTCAAGATCAGGATCCAAAAGCGAAAACTATTTTGGATGATTTAAGCAAAACAACTAAAACTTACAAAACGATTTCCGCGGATTATGTGTTTACGATGTTAAATAAAGATGGAAAACAAACTGAAAAACAAAACGGGAAAGTTCAAATAAAAGGAGAAAAGTTTAAGCTTGAAATTCCGGGAAATACAATCGTATGTGATAGCAAAACGCTATGGAATTACAATAAAGATGCAAAAGAAGTGACTATCAAAAATTTTGATGGTAAAAACGAAGATCAGTTAAACCCCAGCAAACTTTTTACATTATATGAAACCGGTTACAAATATAAATTTGACAAAGAAGAGAAAGTGGGAATAGTAACTTGTTCTGTTATTGATTTGTATCCTGCTGATAAACCTGAAAAGAAAAAATTTCACACCATAAAATTATATGTAGATAAAGCTAAAAAACAAGTAGCCCAAATTAAAATGATAATGAAAGACGGCACCAAACAAGTTTATGAACTTAAGGGTATTAAGCCGAATTTAGCGCTTGCTGACAATTTGTTTGTGTTTGACACTAAAGGTTTAAAACCTGACCAAATCATCGACGAGCGGGAGTAATTAATAATTCGGCATTTCATTTCAATTTTATTTGTGCACAAATCAATTAAGGCTAATTTAATTAGCATTTGTTGTTTGGCTTGAATATAGCTTTGAATCAACACCCAAAGCATTATTAAATTGAAAAACTACCTAAGAAAAAAAATAGTTTATGTAGCAAAATGGCCATTGCTGTTTTTATCAATATGCTGGATTTTATTTTTCCTAAACCAGTATTATCAATTAAATTACTATAAATATGGCGTGCTACCAAGAGATGTTGAAGGTCTAAAAGGTATTTTTTCGTCTGTTTTTATTCATGGGGATTTAGAGCATATTACCTCCAACTCACTGCCAATTTTGGTATTAGGAATGTTGTTGTTTGATTTTTACAAAAAAATTGCCAAGCAAGCATTTATCTGGATTTGGATTATAAGTGGTATTTGGCTTTGGATTGGCGGTAGAAACAGCTCTGAAAATCCTAACTACCACATTGGCGCAAGCACCCTTATTTATGGACTTTCGAGTTTTTTATTCTTTAGCGGCATTCTAAGAAAACACAAACATTTAATGGTGATATCTGCCTTGGTTGTATTTCTGTATGGAAGTATTACACATGGCATCTTCCCAATTCAACAAGGCATCAGTTGGGAAGGGCATTTATTTGGAGCGATCAGTGGGGCATTAGTAGCCTATAATTATCGTAAAGAAGGACCCAGATCATCAGGTTATTACTGGCCCAAAGAAGAGGAAGAGGAAACAACTGATAATTATTGGGAGGAAAATCACACCGAAAATTTAAAGGAAGAGAACAATCCCACCGTTAAAATTACCTATCAGTATAAGGAAAAGGAAAACGATTAATAAGAAGTGTTTTAACTAAAAGCTTTAAACTTTCTATTTTCCAATTCCAATAACCATTGCAACGCCTTCAAATAATCACGGAATACTTTTACCGGATACAAAGAAGGTGTTTTCTTATAAAAGATGGAAATCCTTAATTGATTCGCCAAAGAATTGGTTACAAATGCTCTTCCAACTAAAGGCGTCGATGGTTCCATTGACCTAATGTAACGCACACTCTCCGTAGAAATTTGCACCAAACCATCCTCCGAATCAATGATAAGTCCGGGTTTTGAAGGTGCAAAGTTCATAAATAATTCATGATTCATTATGGCATTCTTTATCTCAACCTCAGCACCTGCCAAATAAGTATAATGAATAATAGATTGACCTAACAATCTAAGTCTGATCGTATCCGTACTAACTTCTCGGATAATATCGGAAGCTTTATAAAATAAAGGCTGTTTCAGAATTCTAAGATAATAAAAACTTCCATCAAAGCAAATCTACCTTAGTCACATTATTTTAATTATGATTTGATTACCCTGCCATCTTCCATTTCAATAATTCGATGGGTTCTTTCTGCAAAATCATTATCGTGCGTTACTATTAATAAGCTTTGTTTATGGTCTTTAGCTAAATTCTCAAAAATCTCAAATACAATTTCACTATTCTTTTTATCTAAATTACCGGTTGGCTCATCGCCCATTATAATAAGCGGGTCATTAATTAAGGCTCTTGCAATGGCCACCCGTTGTTTTTGTCCGCCGGATAATTGATTTGCTTTTTTAAGCGCCTCCTTTTCAATGCCTAAAATCTTTAATTTTTCATAAGCGCGTTCCTTTACTTCGGCATTCGAAAATTTGCCAAGCTTTAAACCGGGCAACATCACGTTATCAAGCACGCTAAACTCGTTCAATAAATAATGAAACTGAAATACGAATCCAATTTTTTCGTTTCGGATTTTTGCCAAATTTGCTTCCGAAAAACCTTTGGTGCTTACCCCATCAATTAATAAATCACCTGTGAAATCCGTATCCATGGTTGAAAGAACATAAAGTAAAGTAGATTTACCACAACCGGATTTACCAATTACTGAAACAAATTCACCTTTATACAGATCAAAGCTAACATCCTTTAATACCTGAACACTGACCGGATCTTGAAAGTACTTGGAAATGGCGATGGCTTCTAAAATTTTATCGTGCATGTTACTTTCCTCTAATGATAACCACCGGGTCTATCCTACTTGCTTTCCGTGAAGGAAAATACCCGGCTAAATACGTTGTGATGACAGAAAAAATAGCACCAATTAAATAAAATTTAAAACTATAATTGATTGGATAAGTTTTAATTGTTGGCAGCGCCATTGTGTTAAATGGAATTTGGTCAATTAAAGCCGATAAACCATACCCAAATAGTAAACCAAGCAAACCGCCAACTAAACCAATAGATAAAGCGATGGTGATAAATACATATCTCACATCACGCCCTGAAAACCCTGTAGCCTTCATAATCGCAATCGAATCCATCTTCTCGTAAATCATCATATTTAAAATGTTATAAATGCCAAACCCCGCTACTATCAGGAGGGTAATCCCTACAGCATATGAAATAATGGTTCTAACAGAACTTCCGGTTTCGAATTGAGAATTAGCTGTTTGGATATCAATGGCATCCAACTCAAAACGTTTTGCATACTCCTTTGCAAGTGCAGGTGCCAATAAGATGTTTTTTAACTTTACTTGTAAATCAGTAATGTAATCATTGGAAGCACCTATTAACTTTTGAGTTGTGCTAACCGAGGCATAGCTTTGTACCTTGTCTAAATCCAATAAGCCAGATTGAAAAAAGCCAACCACTTTTAATGAAAATTGTTCGCCGTTAGGTGTGGTTATACTAATTACGTCGCCAACCGTGACCAACATTTTTTCTGCTACACCCTTACCTAGTATAATGCTATTCGGAACATTTTTTAAATCAAGTTCTTTGCCTTCCACCACATAATCACTAAATGAAAATAACTCACTTTCTTTTACAACATCCAATCCATTGATGACACCCGATAAATTGGTATTGCCAATGTTATAAAAAATTGGGGTAGTGATGCGTGGTGAAATCCCTAAAACCCTTGGATCTCTTGACAGCTCGGTGCTTATGGAGGCTACATTATATAGTTCTGTTTTACTTGCCTTCGGTTTAACAGAATGTATAAAATGATAACTTTTCAACTTTAATTTATCTACCGGTTGAGTTAAAGCCGGTTTTAATTCATTGTATAATCTAACATGGGGTGTTCTGTTAACCACTAATCCATCCAACAAATCGTTTAAACCCGTCATAAAACTTAAAAGTGCAATAAACATCATAATGCTAAACGTAACGCCTATAGCAGCTACAGATGTTTGCTTAACTCTGGCTAACAACAAAGCTTTTGATAGTTTAAAAATTAATTGATACTTCATTCTTCAGGCATTAGTAGTTCATCCGTTATTGCAACACCTTTTAATATTTCTGTGCAACGATAATCTTTCAGTCCGGTAATTACCTTTACGCTCTCGCCATTTGATAAAAGAAGCGTTGAATCGTTTACAAAATAACGATTAGGCACAATTAAAACGTTGTCCTTTTTTTGGATAATAATGTTGGCTTCAAATGTAAGGTTCGGGTATAGTTTCTCCGGCGGATCACTAAATTTAGCCTCAATGGTAAATGACTTTGTTTTTTCGTTCATTAAAGGATTTATTTTGGAAACAGACGCCATAAACACTTTACCTTTATAACTGTCCATGGTTACCAAAACATCCTGACCGATTTTAATTTTTAAGATATCATATTCATCAATTCGCATTTGTAAGCGAAATTGTTTAGCGTCGCCCAAAATAGCTAATGGTGTTTGCACCCCAACCCACTCCCCGACTGATTTATAAAGTGCATACACTCTGCCATTAACTTCACTTTTAATGGTAAAATCGCTTTCAAGTTGATCAGATATTTTTAAATTGTTCTTGGATTGATTCGAATTAAACTCAAGTTGTTTAAGCAAATCGCGCTGACGAATAAGTGCCGAGAAATAATTACTTTTCGAAGCTGCATAAGCTACTTCCTTTTGCTCCAACTCAACCTTTGTTCCGATTTTTTGTTCCCAAAGCGCTTTTTGACGAAAAAACAAACTCGAATCAAAGAGTAGTTTGTTCTTTGCCAGTTCAACGGTTAACTGCGCATCTAATTTCTTTCCTTCATTCTCCTTAACATCGTTTAAACGTTCGGCTAATTGTGCATTTTCTTTAGAATAGCGTTGTGTATCATGCGCTAATAACATCAAAGGTTCGCCAGTAGTTACCGTGTCTCCCTCTTCTACATAAATTTTTGAAATAACACCGTTAACAGACGGAAAGACCTGATACTGATTTTCACTCTTTAAATACCCGTTTGCATAAACCGATTCCGTGATGGATGTTAATTCCGGTTTAATCGTTTCTTGCTTTTTACCGCAAGCACTTATTAATAATACTAGTAAACTAAAGTAGTTTAAACCTTTCATTTAACAAAGTTCATTGAAAAAAATAAAGATTAACTAACAAAAGTCAGTTTAAAAACTGAGAAATTTAGGATCGCCTTGAAAAGATAAAGTTAAAACAAACACAATCCGACTAGTCAAAAATCAAGTAACTACGAAGCAAACTATTGTTTTAATAAAGCATTTGAATAACCATTTAACACGCTTTGCGCCATTTTAATTCCATATAAAATAATTAAATTTACAACATGCATACAACCAACGACGACGATAAATTGCGCTACCCCATTGGGGATTATAAGGCTACCCTTTTTTATGATGAAACGAAAGTAAAAAATGAAATTTCAACCATTCGTAATTTTTATGAATTACTGGTTAATGAAACAAAGGGTTTAACAGAAACAGATTTACAAAAAACCTACCGTGCAAATGGCTGGAGTATAAAACAAGTTGTACATCATTGTGCGGATAGCCATATGAATGGGCTAATTCGTTTAAAATTAGCATTAACTGAACATCAACCAACTATTAAACCTTATCCTGAACAATTATTTGCAGAATTAGCCGATACGGTTAACGAACCCATTGAATCGAGTTTATCAATTATTTTAGGTGTGCATAATAGATTTACCACCTTACTGGAATCAATGAATATGGATGACTTTAACAAAAGCTATTTGCACCCTCAATATCAAAAAGAATTTAAACTTTATGATTTTCTTGGGCTTTACAGCTGGCATTGCCTACACCATTTAGAGCATATCAAAATTGCCAAAAAGAACTGATTTGACTTTAATACTAATTCTTTAATAATGAAAAAAACAGTATATTTTACTCTACTTCTGGTAACTCAATTTGGCCTGTTTGGTCAAAACAGTAAACTTGATTCATTGAAAATAAAATTGTCTTTATTAAAGAATGACTCAGCAAAAATCGCAGCGGTAAATTATTGCATTGATCATGAAACCGACATGACAGTGTGGGGGGAATGTTACAATATATTAATTCAAATTTCCGGAAAACATTTAACTTCGTTACGTACAACGTTAGACACCTTTTATCATCGCAATTATGCTACCAGCTTGAATAACAAAGCCAGTATTAATCAAATTCATGGTGATATAATTAATTCACTTGAATTATTTAACCAGGCCTTAGTTGTTTATGAAAAACTTGGAGATAAAAAAAATTACGCCGCCTGTTTAATCAACATTGGTGGCACTTATGATAATCAAGGTGACTTAAACAGAGCGCTTGATTATTATCACCAAAGTTTAAAAATACTAGAGGTTGAAGAAAATATTGAAGCTTTAATAGCTTGCTATATCAATATTGGTAATGTTTATAAAAAACTCAATGATCATGAGGCAGCGCTGAGATACTATCAAAAATCCCTCCTAGTGAGTGAAAAAAATAAAGATAAAAACGGCATAGCTCATGCCTATAATTTTATAGGTATAATCTACCAGATAAAAGGAAATAAAACAGAAGCCTTAGACTATTTTTACAAAAGTTTAAAAATCAAAGAGGAATTAAATGATTTAGTAGGTATTTCGCAATGCTACAACAACATCGGTACAACTTTTAAGCGTACAAGTCAACTACCAAAAGCCATTAATTTTTTTAATAAAAGTTTAGATATTTCCATGAAATTATTGGATAAAAAAGCCATTGCTAATACGTTAGACAATTTGGCACAATGTTATTTAGAAATAAACGATTTAGTTAAAGCCTATGGCTTTGCCAAACAAGGATTTGATACAGCAGTTAAAATTACAAGCCCTAAAATAATTATGAACTCTGCTAACACTTTAAAACGTGTTTACGAAAAACAACAGAACTATAAACTGGCTTATGAAATGTTTAATTTGGAAATTAAAATGCGCGACAGCATGAATAACAAAGAGGTACAAAAGTTAGCCATAAGAAAAGACGTACAATATATTTACGAGAAAAAAGAATTGGAGGCGAAATTAGCTCAAGAAAAAAAAGATCTTGTAACCCAACAGCAACTTAAGCAACGTGAAAAGGAAAGAAACTATTTTATTGTTGGATTTATTTTAGTTTTAATTCTAATTTTATTTATGTACCGTAATTACAAACAAAAACAAAAAGCAAACAAAATAATTTTACATCAAAAATATTTGGTTGAGGAAAAGCAACGGGAAATATTGGACTCCATTCATTATGCCAAGCGCATCCAATTAACTATGCTGCCAAACGAAAACCTTACCGCCAAAAAAATTGAAGAGTTACGGAGATTATAAATATTAAGTGAACTGAAGTAGAATTTTTACTGCAAAATGATTAAAAGATTTCCTTTGTAGGGTATAAAATTATCTTCCTGTATTTAATCCACCACACGAAGGGATTCGTGCGGTAGCGGGCGATTTTGGCCGTAACCAAAACTAAACGTTATAATAAAAAAAAATATAAATATATATTTCATTATAATTAATTATTAAGACTTATAGTTAGTTTCTACTTTGATTTTCCTATCTGAAAAAAATTGAACTAAATTTTTAATATCTGAACGGGAAACAACCATTTTTATTATTCTCTTCTCATCAACATTACGAAATTCTATAGTTGAAGAAAACTTCATTACCGGGCTTTCCCATATATATACAGATCCGATTTCATTATATTCATATTCTCTAACTTTTTTGAAGACCCATCTATTTTTTTCTATTTTTAAATTCGCTGAGATAATTAATTTCTTAAATCTGAAAATATAGATTATAATAGATATAAATAAAAACAATAAAACAATAATTTTTGTGTTTGAATCAGTTTTAAATACTGGAAGAGTTATCCATAAATAAATTAATTCAAATAGATTATTTTCATGTAATTCTAGTCTATAATTATCAAAATCCAAAATCAGTTTATTTAATAGCTTGGAATACTTTCAGATTTCTTGACTTTACTGCTACCCTTGTTTTTCTTAAGATTGTCTTTCATCGCTTCTCTATCTTTTATCATTCGATCCCAATAATGTTTATGCATATCTATTTGGCCTTGCATAAAATCGAGCATTTCAATAACTTGTGGCGACTTATCCGCAATTCCTAGTTCATTGAATCTTGAGTTTATATCTTTAACAATGTTTTTAAGATCATTTAATCCTTGTATTAAATCATTATAATTTTTTGCAGTTTCAATGCGACTCGGGTCAATTCCAGCTTTTTCAGCTAATTTTTCTAAAAATGTCATATTTGAAACAGAAAAAATAGACGAAATATCATCTAAAATAAATACACCATCGACTGTCCATAAACCAGTTTCGAGAGCTCCTAAACCTACAATACCCCCTTCAATAGCTGCAGCATTGCCAAAGGTTAAGATAGTAGCCCAAGTTTTAAATACTAACGGAATACCGTTTTCAGGTTTTTCATAATACTCGTCTTTTGCTTTGGCTGTCCAATATATTCTTTCCTTTAAACTATTACTAGTAGCGCAAACGGCTTCAGGCAGGTTTACACCATAATTAGTCAATATTCTTTCGTAATCACTGTCACTATCCTTATCATTAAACTCATACATTACGGATACGCTCTGTCCATTTAAAATTTTATTGGCAACAAATACAATTTTACCTGCATCTTCAAAATCAAATTTTTTAAAACTTGATATTGCACCGCTTTCAACTAATTTTTTTAGTTGTTTTTCAAAAACTTTAGTAACATTTGAAAATCTTGGACCTTCACCTTCTTCATCGACGAAAGATATTGGATTATTTCCTGCAAATAAATAAGGGCTGTAGTTTGGATAAAATCCTGCTTTAGGATCTAATGTAAAAAACCTTCCCAACCTCGCATCGCGTATCCTCGCCCCAAAATCCAAGTAGCTTCCATTATCTCCATTCCGTTTATCGGTACGTTTACCGTTAAAGTTGTAGGCAAAATCGTTGCCTATGCTGCGGCCGGGCATTTCATAGCCAAATGGGTATAAGTTTATGCCCGATTTTGGTCGGCATACCTGATTTTCTAGAGTGGTATTTGAAAAAAATCGCATTTTTTCTTTCG